>ENA-ORTP01001218-ORTP01001218.1-human-gut-metagenome-genome-assembly--contig:-NODE-1218-length-27735-cov-4.007478_pt1 | contig 27735 bp, 22 predicted proteins | sample MGYA00241913_ERZ509190 | MGnify/ENA primary metagenome ERZ509190 (study PRJEB26280, sample SAMEA2338839) | human gut metagenome | biome: human gut; feature: human-associated habitat; material: faeces...
CATACGTGTTCCTCCTTCTTATTCATCCGCATATTTTTTCTGTCCCCGGAACTGGATCAATGTAATGATCAGAACCATTGCAAACAGAACCATGGCGATCGCACTGGAATATCCAAGATCCCATTCAATAAACGCTTTCTGATAAATATAGTAAACAAGTACTGTGGAGGACGTTCCCAGTTTTCCGTCGCCGCCTCCGGCCAGCATAATTGCAATATCGTATACCTTGAAGCAGTTGATCGTCAGCATGACTGTTACGAAAAATGTAGTGGAACGTAACTGCGGCCAGGTTACATATCTGAATTTCTGCCAGGTATTGGCGCCGTCAAGCCCCGCCGCCTCATACAGTTCTGCCGAGATCCCCTGCAGTCCCGCAAGATAAATCACCATGTAATATCCCATATACTTCCATACACTGAACAAGATCAAGGTCACAAGGATCAGATCGCCTCCGAACCAGTTCGGAAGATTTTCCACATGGAAGATATAATATAAGATCGCATTGACAGGACCTTTGCTCGGATGAAAAATCATACTCCACACAGCGGTGATCGCAACCAGGGAAGCCACGTACGGGAAGAACGATACCGTTCTGAAAAATCCCCGGAATTTGATCTTCTGATTCAGGACGATCGCCAGACCTAAGGATGCGATCATCGTAAGCGGTACAGTTCCGATACAATAAATGATGGTATTTTTCAGGGATGCTTTGAAAATACTGTCACCGAGCAGCCGTTTAAAATTGCTCAGACCGGCAAATTCAATGGCATTATTTCCATCCCAGTGCAGAAATCCAAGAGCAAATGCACAAATGATCGGGATCATAGTAAATACTGCAAACCCGATGAAGTTCGGGGCAATAAATGAATATGCTGTCAGCATTCGTTTCCGCTCACGCATTTTTCTGCTTTTCTTTAAATCTACAACACTATTTTCCATAATTGTTCTGCTGCAGCTCCTTTCTGTTTCATAAACAAAGCCGACAGTTTATGTTGTTTCCACCGCCGGCCTTGTATCCTCTTATTTATTTACGATTGCTCCGATTTCCTCATTCATCTTCTTGATTCCGTCATCTACAGAAATATCTCCGTTCATGATATCTTTGTGATATGTATCAAGAATCGTATTGATTTCAGAAATGTGCTCGTCATATGGTGCTTCCAGATAAACTTTTACTGTCTTTAAGGCTTCTTTGGATGCTTCATCACTTGGGAATCCTTCCAGGCTTGTAATGATATCTACAACGCTGTCGCTCATGATTGCCGGGAATGTACCTGTTTTTGCTACCACTTCCGCGCCTTCTTCGCTTCCTGCAAATTTAACGAAATCCCATGCTGCATCTTTGTTTTTCGAAGAAGTTGGAATTGCAAGACCTGTAACCTGTCCAAGTGTTGTACCAGCTTCTACTCCGTCTGGATGTGGATATTTTGCAAGTCCCCAGTTTCCAACCAGTTCTTTGTCATATTCGCCACTGTTCAGACTGGACATCAATGTTGTGATATACCAGCTTCCCATATTCATAGTTGCTGTATTTCCTTCTGAAAATGCTGCGGAATAATGAAGCTGTGAAGCATTTGTATCTACATAAGAACGGCAGATTCCGTCTTCTTCCTGTTTTTTCACCATGTCATAGTATTCTTTGGTGAAATCATAAGTACCGTCTGTTACAGAATGTTCTCCGTCCAGTACTCCGAATAACTGTACGGCGCTTCTCCATGTATGATAGTGAGATCCGTAAATCTGCTCGTCTCCGAATCCTGTCTTTGCAACAGAACGTGCAAGTTCATCATATTCTTTCACGGTCATATCATTTGTCGGATAATCAACTCCTGCTTCATCAAAAATATCTTTGTTGTAATATAACAGCCAGAAGTCGCTTCTCCAAGGCATTTCATACAGTTCGCCGTCAACTGTCAGCTGTTCAGCCATTCCGTTGTACAGGGACAGATCCACACCGTCTGCTTCCACGCGTTCGCTCAATGGCTCTAACACACCTTTGGAGATCAATGTTGCATATCCCGGAACATCTTTCATTGTTACAATATCAAAGTCGGATCCGGATCCGGATAACTCGGTAGAAAGAACGGTGTTGTAATCTGCAGATCCAAGGTCTGTCATCTCAATTCTGACATCCGGATGTTTTTCTGTATAAGCATCTGCTACTGCCTGCCAGTATGTAGCTGTTTTCAGATCCCAGCATGCCCATTTCAAAACAGTCTCTGCATCTTCTGATCCGCTGGAATTGGAACTTCCTGCAGCGGCATCTGTCTTTTCTTCTTTTGTTTCCTCTTTTTTCGTTTCTTTCTTTTCTTCCGTATCACCGCTGTTTCCGCCGCAGCCTGCCAGAAGACCAACTGCCATTGCCGTTACCATCATGATACTTACCACTTTTTTCTTCATACTCTTTCAACCTCCTCGTTTTTCCCAAACGGTTTCCGTTCTTGTTGGGATTATTATATGAAAATCTCTCAAAAATCTCCATGGACACACTTATGATTTCCTGTAATTTTTTTAGAAACTTTTTATACTTTTTTTCTTCTCTTTTTATTGGTTTAAAAACTTGTCAAATTCTATGAAAACATGTATTTTTTTAATGTTCTTTGAATTTTTCCCATTCTCTTTATTCTGATATGGTATACTATCTGGGCAGAGTTTTACACGAATGATGTATAGAAGAAATCTTACAGAAAGGATAGAGAACCCCTATGAAACGGTCATTTTTTAAATCAGTAAAAGGACAGCTGCTTCTGATCACAACAGCCATTATGCTTCTGATCGGTCTCGGAACTTCTATCCTGGGATACGTCATGTTTTCTAAAAACCTAAAAAGCAATCAGGTACATGCTGCCCAAAGCAATCTGCAGTTTCTGAAATCAGAAATTGACACGCACATTTCTGATATTATGGATCTGTCCATGCGCAGCCGCACGAACAGCAACATCCTGAGCTTTATCACCACTTCACCGGAAGCTCCTTCCTATAATACGATCACAAATCACGCTTCCCAGTGGCTCAAAGAAGAATATCTGAGCAATTCCGCCAGCGCATACATTGACCGCATTGTGGTTGCCAACACAAGCCGAAGCGATTTTTTACAGATCACTCCAACCGTCTACTCCACCGGAAAGTCGATGATTGATATTATCACCGGACTTCCTTATTATGAAACATTGATCAACAGTCCAAATTATACATTTGATATCGGCGTTCAGACAGATCCTTTTTTACGCACCGGAATGAAGATGCTTCCTGTGATCCGTCCAATCTACAGTGCTTATGACAGCACCATTATCGGATTTTCCTATATCCAGATCTCTTTTAAGCTGTTTACCGAAACATTGCAGGATTATGCAAAACAGGAAGATACCGTGGTCTATCTGACTCTTGGAAATACGCTGTATGAGATTACCGGAAAAGAAATCGTTTCTGCTTCTTCCATTGAACCAGACTTTTTCAAAGATCATGCAAATCAGGTGCAGCCTTTGACTGTCAGCGGAAAAAAGTGTTCTTTTGTCACTGCACCTTTAATCAGTGACAATTGTTACCTCAGCCTCCCCATTGCTTCACAGCCTTTTTATGACCATCTGAAAAACTATCTGGTCATGCTGTTTCTGATCTTCTGTGCCATTCTTCTGGTCGGATTTTTACTGCTTTTAAGTCTGAACCGTACTGTCACTGCGCCGGTCCTGCATCTTCAGGAAAAGATCCAGGCGGTTTCCGGTGAGGATTTTCATCCTGACCCTTCAATCGAATGGGAAAATGAATTTGGAGATATCGGACGGGCGTTGAACCAGATGGGAACGGATATCCAGACCTTGATGAAGCAAAAGATCGATTTTGAAAAACAAAAGAAGGATTACGAATATCAGGTACTCCAAAGCCAGATCAACCCACACTTTCTCTACAACACGTTAAACTCCATCAAATGGATGGCAACGATCCAGCACGCACCGGGAATTGCAGAAATGACGACCTCTCTGGCCCATCTTTTGAAAAGCATTGCAAAAGGAACCACAACCATCGTATCTCTTCAGGATGAAATCCACCTTCTGGATGATTACTTCACCATCCAGAAGTATCGATACGGAGGCGCGATCACTCTGGATTATGAGATCGAAGATCCTTCCCTTTTACATATTCAGATCTTGCGCTTCACCTTGCAGCCCATCGTAGAAAATGCAATTTTTCATGGAATTGAGCCAAAAGGATGCGCCGGGAAGATCCAGATCCATATCTTTCGCAATCCGTGTGCGGTTCAGATCGATGTAACCGATGACGGTGTCGGCATGGACGCGGAGACGATCCAACAGGTTTTAACAGAAGAGACCAGCGGAAAATCTCAGTTCTTCCGACAGATCGGCATTGCAAGCGTAAACCGGCGGATCCAGTATAATTTTGGAGAACAATATGGACTCTCCATTACAAGTGAACCTGGTAAATTTACAACCATGACCATTCTTTTACCAGAATTACATTTTCAAGAACAGGAGGAAACTCAATATGATAAAACTATTGATCGCTGATGATGAACCCCTGGTACAGATTGGATTAAATTCCATGCTGGACTGGGCAAGTCTTGACATTGAGGTGTGCGGCATTGCCTCAAATGGAGATGCCGCCTATGAACTGATCCGGCAGCATCATCCGGAAATCGTGATCACAGATATCCAGATGCCCTGCTCTTCCGGACTGGATCTGGTCAAACGCTGCCGGAAAGAATTCGGAGATCTGCCGGTTTTTATCATCCTGACAAGCCACGAAAATTTCAATTATGCCAAAGAAGCCATTTCCTGTCGGGTCATTGATTATCTCGTCAAGATCGATCTGTCCCCGGAAACACTGACCGAATCCATCGACCGGGCGCTGAAACAGGTTGCTTCCATCCGGAAACGCCAGGAACCTTCCATGCGCCAGACAGACCGGATCTCTGATGTTTCAATCATGCAGGAACGTTTCTTCATCCGACTGTTAAATAATCTGTTCGAAAATGAGACGCAATATCTCACACAGGCCAAAGAACTGAACCTGTCTTTCCCTTATGCCGGATATGCGGCAGCTCATCTGGAAATGCAGCTTCCCGGTTCTTCCGGCACCAGACTGTCTCAGGAACAACTCCTGAAGCTCTATAACAGCACTCTCCATATGTTTCAGGAACTGCTTGGAAAGTATCTGCCCTGCCGGGTCATCCCACTGGATACCAGACGGCTGGCTGCCATCTTTTATATCCAGGAAGAAAATATTTCCACATGGAAAGATCATTTATCCACAGCCCTGCATCAGGCATTCGACATGCTTTTTAACTACTACAGCGTAAAAGTACTTGCTGGGATCGGGCGCCTTGTCTCCACTCCGATGGAACTTTCCGTATCCTATAATGATGCAAGACAGCTCTCCGGTTCGGTTTCGGAGACGGATTCCTTCTTGTACTGGGATTCCATGCCAAACTCTACAAGGCTTCGAAATGTATTCAATCTTTCGCTGTTCCGTAAAGAAATCGCAGAGGCTTTCGAAACATTGGATGAAACGGCATTGCACAGCGTATTTTCCAATATCTGCTCTCTGCTCTCTGCAGATCAGGTTCATTATTCCCAGGCGTTGGATGCAGCAAGCAGTATTCTGCATTTTACCATCACCCTGCTGCCGGAAGGTATGGAGATTGCCTCTTCCATCTTTTCCGACCAGCCGGACACCTACTGCTCCCTGTACCGACAGAAAACTGTGCCTTCCATCCTGCTCTGGCTCAGACAGCTGGAAGAAGGGCTCTGCCGGGAACTGCCCGCCTGCCGCAACACACAGAAAAATTATCTGGTGGAACATGCTAAACAATATATCCGGGAACACCTGGATGAACGCATCGTTCTCCAAGATATTGCGGACACCTTCAATGTCAGCCCGAATTATCTGAGCCAGCTTTTCAAAAAATTTGAAAACATCGGGATCAGCGAATATATATCCACTCTAAAGATCCAGAAATCTCAGGAACTTTTAAAGGATGGAAATCTGAAGATTTATGAGATCGCCGATCAGCTCGGATTTGAAAGCGCTTTTTATTTCAGTAAAGTTTTCAAAAAAGTGACCGGCGTCTCTCCAAAAGATTTCCGGAATACGTAGTCCCTATACCGTCTGTTTCCTCTCTTCCCGGAAGCAGACAGTATGATTTTTCTGCTCTACATACAAAATACTGTCCCGAAACAAAACCTTCAGAGAAAATGGCAGTGCTTCCGGAATATGCGGTTCCCATCGATATCCCTTTGTCTCCTGTTCTGTCAGATGGATTCCCGCGATGTCTTCGATCAAAATACTGATCGGCGCACACGCCCACGGATGACAAAGACTGGTATTCCATTTTTGCTCTTTTCCCCAGGCTTCAAAACAAGTGGTGGCGCCCTCACGCAGCATATTCATCCAGCCATGCTCGCTTTCATTGACAAGAAGCTTGTAAACAGCCTCGTAGTCTCCGGTACCTGCCAGAGCTTTTAACAGGAAATAACTGAGCATCACTCCACAGGAAAGTCCTTTCTTCTCCAGGTATGCTGCCACCTGTGTCTTCGCGCCTTCTGGTACCAGATCAAAATATAAGGCATATACATTGGAGTGCAATGCGCAGTGAGAACTGATTTCACTGTCTGCAAACAATCCCACATCCGGTCTGTAAAATACGTTCTGATAGATTTTCTGTCTTTCTCTCCAGTCAAATGTTTCCGAGATCTCAAGGATTCGCTCCATCCGCCCCAGTGTTTTCATAGCTCCGATATACAGTGCATTGATCACATTATGACAGCCTGCTGCCACAATCGGACGGCTCAGTTCAAAATCATAGCCGTCCCTTAGATTTTCCGGCCAGTCTACCAGATTCCATTTTTCTGCTACCTGTTCCAGCAGACCATCGGCCCGCTCATATTTTGCAAAATACAGAAGGAGCTTTTTTGACACCGGATAATACTGCTCCAAAAACGCCCGATCCCCTGTAAACAGATAATCCTCCATAAGCAATTCACCAAAGAGCAGGGAAAAGTCTGCAATCTCCTGCATCAGACTTCCCGGCGCCACTGCCATCATTCCCGGACAGATGTTTGTACTTTCCGCAAACTGAGCAATACATTTTCGCAAAAGCTCTGTACTTCCTGAAAGCCACACCTGTGCCCGGGACGCCACAACTGCATCTCCCAGATACTGACCTTTTTCCCTCGTAGGACAATCCAGATACCCCTCCTGCACTCCATATTTGATCGTATTTTTGCAAAGCGAAAAAATCTGTTCGATCTTTGCCTGTTCCGCATCCAGTGTACATGCACTTTCATCCAACGGATAATGCTGTACCCGAATCCTGCAGTCAAGGATCTCTACGCCTTCTTCTCCAATCAGTTCTATATATCGAAAACCCTTATAGTCGTATGGCTCATAGCTGCTGACTCCTTCCTTTAATGTCCAGACTTCCCGATATGTGCAGTTGCATCTCATCTCATAACGCACCGCCCCGGTCTCTGTCAGTTCTTCTCCACACAGGATCTGCACCTGCCTGCCTTCTGCTCCCTTTGCAGTCACAAATACTTTGCCTGCTGCTTCCTGTCCCAGGTCGATCTGCCAATGATTCTTAGAAATCTTCTGAACCTGTCTGGGCTTCTTTTCGTAAATGGACAATACTTTTGTTGGCTGTAAGAACACCCGGTGATCATACTGCAGTGCCGGTACCATCCGCTGCCATCCCTCATCCGGATACTCTGGATGATTCCAGGCTTTTTCCCATTTTCTGCTGTCAAAATCCTCCAAAAACTGCGTCTCATACCCCGTCGTATTTCCGGACCAGGCATCCGATATCCGATACTTCCAGTTCAACGGCATCTCTTGCTCTTGTGCATCTTTTCCCAAATGCAGATCCGCTGCTACTCCAAACCGATGATCCCCACTGTTCCACACCCGGTTAAGCAGCCCCTGCTAATAAAGATGTACGGCAATGACATTGTTTCCCGGTATCAGAAGATCGGTCAAATCAAATTCATTGTAATAATAATGCTCTGGATATGCCGGCGCCGGACCCTGGCCGAGAAACGTTCCGTTGACATATAATTGATACTGATCATCTGCCGTAATCCGCAGAAGCGCCCGCTCTTCACCTCCGTATGAAAAATCTGCACGCGCCAGCACGTGCAGATTTTTTACAGAGTTTTGCTTTTCCAAAATTTTCGCCTCAGACTGCCCATCTTGTTCTTTGTGGTATACCCGGATCGGCTCTTCCTCCTGGAACAGCGGAATTGTATACCATACTGGTTCAAATTTTTTCATGATTGCTTTCCCTCATTTTCTCTATAAATATGAAACCTCTGTAGAAATGGTCTGTTTTCCTTTTTTTATTTCATAAACCACCATCGGGATGGAAGTCTTTGGGTACAACAGATTGGTATTCGGATCCGGGATCAGAACTTCTCCCTTTCCGTCTCCTTTCACTTCACAATATCCCATTTCGTTTTTCACAACGGCTCTGTTCTCTTCTGTCTCCCGAACAAATGGTCTTCTGTCATCCGTTGAAAGTGCGAATCCGCAGTCGTAGGCTCTGCAGTCTTTGTCACTTTCAATTTCATGGATCCTGAGATGCCCTTTTTGCGTCGGCCGGATCGTAGTCTTCACCTGGATTCCTTCGATTGGGCTCCAGCGGCAGACGATGCCTTCCGGTCCGATTTCATAAGATGGTTCGATCGTATTTTTCACAAAGAAATATCCATACACCTCAAATGCCAGCATACTGTCCGGCGCATTCTCCGGCAGAGTTACATTGGACCGTGCAATGCTAAACGCAAACTTGCTGGAATATGCAAATTTGGAATATTTCTCAATCGTATGGCTGTGACCATCCGCCTCTGTTCTTCCCGGAACCAACGCCACCACCTGATCCTCTCCGCGCTGGATCAGCATATTGGCATGTTCCAGATACCGGAATTTCTCCAGCTTTGGAAGCGGCGCTGCCTCAACACTCCAAAATGCATGATCTTTTGGAAGCGCCAGGAATAAGAATGCTTTCATCGCCCAATAAGGGGAGCCCGGTGCATTATAACTCTCTGACATCTGCAGATTCGGATATCCATACCCGATGGAAAGAATCCCTGCATTGTCAAAAATTGGAAGGTTCAGCCATTGTACCAGATGACGCGCAATCAGCCCTTTTAAGACCTGAAGAGGAAACACTTCAATTCCACCCACAACACAGGCTGAAAAATACGCAATCTGGGCGAAACGATATGTCATGGAACGCCCATAGGCAAAAGAAGCTCCGTCTTCTGCAAACCAGTAAATATAGTCTTTTCCGAATTCCATTGCACGTTCACGATATCGCTGACAACGCTCCGGATCTTCCTCGTTCATATACATAGCATACACAATCCCGTAGGTCAGCATTACAAATGGATTGTAATAGTCTTTATCCCCGCCGTTTCCATCGTGATACCAGCCTCCGGCATCATAATAGGCATCGATCAGTTCCAGGCCTTCCTGTAATCTCTTCTTATCGTAATCACGGCCGACTTTATACATTGCCACATTGGTGATGATACTGAAAAACTGCCAGTTGCAGGCACAGCATTCATGACGGTTGATCTCCCAGAGCCATTCGATCAGATTGTCTTTTTCTGTATCACTTAACGGATCCCACAGTTTTTCCGGGCAGAACAAAAGCCCAAACGCAATGGCTGCCATTTCACAGAATTTCTGATCATAGTCCCTGCATGGATTCCAGTATTCCGGATTCTCAGGATCCGTACCCGCTGCCAGACCCTTTCTGTAAAACGCCTCAAATTCCGGCTCACTTCCCCCTCCTGCCCAAAACGGGATCAATCCCCACAAAGGTCTTGCAAACGCCTCCATGGGCACACTGTCGTTCTCATAATGCGCGCTTGTCTCACCGATGTGAACTCTCGCTTTTCCTTCACTGTAAAAAGGTTTCAACGGTTCCAAGATCTGCAGCATAATATCTGCAGTTGATTCCCATGTTTGAAAATCTTCTATTGTCAATGGTTTCTTTCTAAACATGATCGTTTTTCCTCCTCCAAAGTACGCTGTGCTCCTGACACAAACCACTTTCTTTCAGACACATCATATCGGATTCCCCCTGCTTTTTCCATGGAATTAACTACGAAAACCTGTAATATCTACCAGTCTTTTTCGAAACGTTTTATATTCTGTATTTTTTGTTTATTTTGCGTAATTTTGTGGAAATTTTACACAAAAAATTGTATAATATATTAAAGTTTATGAAAGAGAGGATACATTATGAAGCAAAACAATATGTTAGCCATGATCTTGGCCGGCGGACGGGGTACACGTCTGCATGACCTGACGAATAAAGTAGCAAAACCCGCTGTTTCCTATGGCGGCAAGTACCGGATCATCGATTTTCCGCTGAGCAACTGTGCAAACAGCGGCATTGATGTGGTCGGTGTTCTGACTCAATATGAATCCATTTTGCTCAACAGCTACGTCGCAGCCGGAAGACGCTGGGGTCTCGATGCAAAAGAAAGCGGTGTCTATGTACTTCCACCTCGTGAAAAAGCAGATTCTGATCTGGATGTTTACCGCGGAACAGCAGATGCAATTTCTCAGAATATCGATTTTATCGACTCTTATTCTCCAGAATACATTCTCATTCTGTCCGGAGATCATATCTATAAAATGAATTATGATAAAATGCTGGATTATCACAAATCCTGCGGCGCAGACGCTACCATTGCCGTAATCGAGGTGCCGATCAAAGAAGCCAGCCGCTTCGGGATCATGAATACGGATGACACGGGACGCATTGTAGAATTTGAAGAAAAGCCAGAACAGCCAAAGAGTAATCTGGCTTCTATGGGAATCTATATCTTTAACTGGAAGCTCCTGCGAAAGATGCTGCTTGCTGATATGAAGAATCCGGATTCCAACCACGATTTTGGAAAAGATATCATCCCAACTCTTCTCAATGATGGCAAGAACCTCTACGCCTATAAGTTCGAAGGTTACTGGAAAGATGTGGGAACCATCGATTCCCTCTGGGAAGCCAATATGGATCTGTTGGACAAGAATAATGCACTGGATCTAAACGATCCTTCCTGGCGGATCTATACAGAAGATGCAACTACACCTCCGCATTTCGTAGGACCAAACGCAGATATCAAACGCTCCTTTATCACACAGGGCTGTATGCTTGACGGCGAGATTAAAAATTCTGTCCTGTTTACCAGCGTAAAGATCGACACTGGCGCCAAGGTCATTGACAGTGTTCTGATGCCCGGAGTGATCGTAGAATCCGGAGCAGTTGTACAGCGCGCACTTGTGGCAGACGGTGTGCGGATCGGAAAAAATGCAGTAGTCGGCAGCGCAGACAGCGAACATATTGAACTGGTTGCAAAACGTGTAAAGGGGGCAGAATAATATGAGCAAGGCATTAGGAATCATCAACTTTTCGGGAAATCACATCTGGATCAAAGGACTGCAGTCCTACCGGCCGATCGGAGCTATGTCTTTCCTTGGAAGATACTGTGTCATTGACTTTCCGCTTTCCAACATGAGCAACAGCGGCATTGATCAGATCCAGGTATACATCAATCAGAAACCACGTTCTCTGACCGAACATATCGGTACCGGAAGACATTACAATATCAACTCCAAACGAGGCAAAGTACGGATCCTGTTTTCAGAAAACGGAATCGAAAACAGTATTTATGATACCGATATCTCCGGCTATATCGAAAATCTGGAATGCATTGAAAATTCACATTGTCCATATGTAGTGATCGCTCCAAGCTATATGGTATATTCTATGGATTTTGACACGCTTCTGCAGACACATATTGATTCAGAGGCAGATATTACCTTACTGTACCATTCCGTAGATAATGCAAAAGACCATTTCCTGAACTGCGATCTTTTGAATTTGAACCGTCAGAAAGGTGTCCTCTCAATCGAGAAGAATCGTGGAAATGCAAAAAACAGAAATATTTTCATGGATACCTATGTTATGAAAAAAGAATTATTCCTGGACCTGATCAAAAAAGGGCATAATATGTCTTCCATGTACACACTGCCGCAGATTGTCAATATCGAATGCAGTGAACTGGATATCCGTGGAGTTTCTCACCGTGGCTTCTTTGCTCCGATCACAGATTTGAAGAGCTATTATGATGCGAACCTTTCCCTGTTGGATTTTAAAGAGTTCAAAACCTCTTTCAGTCTGTTCGACAGCAACTGGCCGATCTACACAAGAACGAACGACTCCTGCCCGACCCAGTATTTTGAAACATCCGAGGTCAAGACTTCCTTCATCTCCAATGGCTGTCTGATCGAAGGAACCGTAGAAAACTCCGTAGTCGGACGCGGATGCATCATCAAAAAAGGCGCTGTTGTAAAAAATTCAGTACTTCTTCCCGGAGCTTATATCGGAGAAGACGCTCATGTTGAGAATCAGGTGGTAGATAAAGGTGCAAAAGTGATCCATGCGAAAGAAATTATCTCAAATCCTGAAAACCCAGGATATATCCGCAGAAATGATACTGTATAATACTTGAAAAGCAGGAGCTGCGGCTCCTGCTTTTCACTGCTTTATGAAGTTCTCTTTTGCAGCAGCTCTGTTCATTCTGATCTTTTCTCTTTCATGAGTTCTTTTATCGTCTGGATTCCGCCAATCCCCTCAAATCCCGGCTGATAGAAATACTTTCCTTTCTTCCTCTCTATCGTCTCCGGATCGATCTGACAAGCATCGATCTGAGGACACAAAACAAACGCAATACCACTTTCCCAGATCAAATCTTCCTCACTATACAACGTAATTTTTCCATATCCCTGTTCTTTCAGTCGTTCTGCCTTCCTGATGATCTGCCCTACCATTTCAGCGGTTTCGGATCTATGGAACACATCGAAATGCTTTTTCTCCCTTTCTATCTGGCGCTCCCCATATCTGGAGCATACCCGAACTGTGTGAATATTGGTATCCATCCCTTCGATCTCCTGCCGCAGGATTTCTGTATCCGTTCCTGCCAGCAAATTACAGGGGAGACGCGTTTCGCTTATTCCGTGATACGATTTCGGATTTTCCCGGATCTCTTCCACGCAGAACAATACCTGCAATGCTTTTTTTATCTGCTCTCTCCCGCGATGTGTCAGCATCAATGTTCTGCACTCGCTTTTCTTCATCTCTTTGACACACTTTGCGAAAGCATTCAGATCCGCTTTCTGTTGCAGGGTATGCCTCTGATCATATACTTTCAGATCTACTTCCTGTAAAAAAAACGCTTCTTCCGGTAAGTATTCTCTGCTCTCTGTCCCAAAAAACTGCTCCAAAAACCAGGCACATACGTATTCCCGAACCTCTTTTTTATAACTGTGGGGCGCATCACAATAATAATAAGCTACATTCGCACCCTTCTGATAAAGATCATAAATCTCTTTCAACATCGGATATTCTTGTGTTGGAATATGGCAAGTCCAATCCCCGGTACACCCGGTGATCAGAAGAGGCCGCGGAGCTGTCAGCGCCGTAAACTCTACATTATTCGTTCCGATCCTCAAACCAGGAACATTTTCACACTCACAGCCTCCCTGTTTTCCAAAAGAAACCATATCGACAGGTGCCGCCGCACAAACCCTGTCATCCACTGCCGACAGCAGAAACGTCTGTGTGCCGCCTCCGGATGCCCCTGTACATCCAATCCTTGTATGATCAACAAAGGGTAAACTTTCAAGAAAATCCAGGCAACGGATACTGTGGAATAATTGCAGACCCAGCAGACTGATCCCATAACTTTCCAGTTCTCTCTTTCGAAATCCATGGGGAAACTGCCTGCTTTCTCCTCGCCCCACCATATCATACGAAAAAGAAACCATTCCATTTCTGGCCTGATTGAAACATCCGGAAGGAATGTCAGCCAGTTCTGACCTTTCAAACCGATCATGTTCCCAGTGTCCGTGAGGATTTAAAACAGCCGGCATCGGCGCATCGTATTTCAGGAGATAATATAGATTTCCTGCCACAAAAACTCCCGGCATACTCTCAAAATAAAGACTCTCAATCACAACCTGCATATACACCTGTTTTCGTGTAATTACAGGTTTGGGCAGAGTTCTTGGCAGATCCGGAAAAATCCCACTGCAAATCCGGATCTGCTCTCTTAAAAACTCTGCCCGTTGTTCCCATTCTTCTAAACTATTGTAATCCATCTTTTCACTATCTCACCCCAAACTGATAAATAGTTGTAGTGTCATATTTTTCTCCCTTTTCCAGTACCGGTGACAGGAAATTTTCCTCATTCGCCGCATTGGGATAATACTGTGTCTCCAGACAGAATCCGGAGTTATCATGATAGATCATGTTTCGTTTTCCTCTGACTCCCTCCAGAAAGTTTCCGGTATAAAACTGTACACCCGGAAGATCTGTATACACTTTCATCGTAATTCCGGACTGCTCTCCTTCTGCCTCTGCGATCTTACGAAGTGTTCCGTCCCATCCATCAATAACAAAGTTGTGATCGTACCCTTTCACAAGGCGCATTTGATGATAATCTGCTGCCAGTTCTTCCCCGATCACTTTTCCTTTCGTAAAGTCCATCGGCGTCCCTTCTACCGTCCAGATCTCTCCGGTTGGAATGGATCCCGTCTCTTTCACCGGAGTGAACGAAGATGCCAGCAGTCTGACCCAATGGCGTCTTACACTGCCGCAATTATGACCATTCAGATTAAAATATGTATGATTTGTCATATTCACTACTGTCTTCTGATCTGCTTCTCCTTCATAATGGATCTTCAATTCATTCTGGTCTGTCAGCGTATATGTCACTGTGATCGAGAAATTTCCGGGATAACCCTGATCCCCGTCCGGGCTTTCCAGCTGGAAAGAAACGCTGTCTTCCGTCTCCTTCACACACTCCCAGAGACGGAACGCATAACTGTCCGGTCCGCTGTGCAGATTGTTCTCTCCCTCATTCTTCGGAAGATGATACTCTGTCCCATCCAGCATAAATCCGGCGCCCTCTGTTCGGTTCGCGCCCCTTCCGACTGCTGCCCCGAAGAAAGTTCCATTCTCTTCATAATCTGATACTTTGTCATATCCGAGAACAATATCCTTTCTCTCTCCTGCAAAGTCTTTCATCTCTACCGATACGATCGCTGCACCAAGACTGATGATCTTTACCCGCATTCCCCGGATATTGCGCAAAGTATACGCTGTGACTTCTCTCCCGTCTTTTGTGGTTCCAAAAATTGTTCTTTCGATACTCATAAGCTCTCCTGTCCGGCATCTTTTCTATTTCCAGATGCCTGTCCTGTTTACTTCATATTGTAGCTCTGTTTTGTCTGCTCCGCAAACATTTTTTCAGGAAAGTGGGATCAGGATCCTATCCTTCTTCCAAATACGGTTTTAATATTTCAATCAATTCATAAACTTTTGTTCCAGGTGCTGCTTTAGATGGTAATTTCCCCTCATTTGACGCATTCAATCTTTTTGCATTTCCGATTGCATATTCCATATACGGATGTAAGATTTCATACATATCTTTACGATTTTTCTCATACTCACCCGCGCCAATTTGCTTTAAACACTCCGTTAGCTTTGGCCAATATTCTTCTCGATGAATATCTGACTGCATATATGAAAAATGTAATAAAAACCATAATTCTATACACTGATTAGACCAAATGGCATGAAACGTTGTTTCATCATTACTATCTGTATCACAAGATTGCAAAACAGAATCTATATGATCTGCCGGAAAATCATCCGTATCATAAACAATCCAAACATGTTTGTATACATTTGAACTTTCTTCCGCACGAGTTTTCGCTTTCTGAAATAAACTAATCGTATTATCACCTTCACCATATACATCTAACTTTATCTTCTCTGGATATTTCTTATTTATAACATCCTTTATTGAACCAAAATATTCAGGTTCTGTATCTGTTCCTTCTGTTACAATAAGGTGATACTCTGGCTGAATCTTGATAGCTCTATCCAATCTCTTTTTCATCCATTTTTTATCTAAATCACTTTTTTTCGGAGGTTTTAGGCTCAAATCCACTCACCCCCACTCAACATGTTCTGCAAATAAGGATCTGCACCATACCTACCTTCCAAATACTGCTTATCATATGCAGCTGTATTATTCACTCTTTCATTGTCTTCCCGTCTAATTTCATACAAGGAATAAACTTGGCTGCTATGGTTTTCATCCAAAGCTGCAAACCATATTTCATCTCTTCTGAATACTGTATTTTTCATTGTAGCAATATCATGAGACGTAAATAAAAGCTGAGCTCCATATTTATTGATTTTTTTATTCTTAAACATAGATATTACGTATCGCAAAAGCTTAGGATGCAGCTTTGCATCTAACTCATCAATAATTACCAGACGTCCTTCCTGTAATGCTACAAGTATAACCGGAAGCGCTGCAATCAACTTTCTTGTTCCATCAGATTCATGATTAAACGGCAATTCATACTTCTCACCCGAAATTGTTCGTACAGTATATAACTGCTCTTCCTTTTCATCATATCTATAATCCTCTACATCAATGCCCATTTCGTTCAGCAACATAATAATCTGATTCTTTGTCTGTTCATTATCAGATACCATAATCTGCAATTCTGCAATAGGGTTCGCATAATTACGAATGATACATGACTCAAACCACTCTTGAACCTCTGTTATCACAGGTATATTATAATTAATTGCCAAAAAAGATAAAAATGGCATTTTCTCATTCACTTTGGTATTTACATTCTCTTTACTTAAAATAGTTCCCAAAGTAAGTTCTTCGCCGTCACGATAAAAAATATGTGCAGGCTTTTTGCCTCCTATTGTTTTCCGATCCAATGTTTCTGCTGATATTTCATCTTTTAAAACAGCTAAATAGTAACGGTACTCATATTTTTCTGTACGAAAGAAAATTTCAAACTCAGTAGGCTCATCTTTTGATTCACTATCAAATAAAAAAGGCTCTGCGACAACCTTTTGCTGCATAATGACCCTCTTTCTAGTACTTCCTAAATCATGAATCGGTCTCACCACTGTTGTAATAAGACAAGATAACGCTCGGATCAAATTCGTCTTTCCGCCGCCATTTGGTCCATAAATAACACTCACAGGCAAAAGATCGCTACACTTATCTTTCACAATCAAATTATCTTTGAATTCCGGAATTGCAGTTGCCTGCAAATCAAAAACAGTTTCATCTCTATATGACTTAAAATTCTGAAACGAAAACTGACATAGCATTTTTATCGCCTCCTTTTTACAGCCAGTATAACACTATTTTTTCCATGTTTCAATTTTTATATTCAATTTCATAAAAAATATTTTTTATTTTTAATATAAAATTCGTATTTTAAGATTTTATTTTACTTCCTCAAACAAAATACGACAGAAGAGCTTCTTTTTTCGCTCTCCTGTCGTATTTTATCTCTTTGTGCTCAACGCTATTTTCAAAACTCAAACACTGCCACTCCATATGGCTGCAGCGGATACGCAATCGAATACTTCTGTCCATCGCACTCCTGTTTCACCGGCTTGTATACCTTCGGACGCTCCACACCTTTTCCTCCATATCTCGGATCATCGCTGTCCAGAACCAGTTTCAGCTGCTTCCTTCTCGGCACGCCGACCCGATAATCTGGGCGCTCCATTGGTGTAAAATTGCAGACAAACAACAAATTCTTCTTATTATCCTTCGAATGTCTCACAAAACTGAATATACTGCGGAATGTATCGTCCTTATTGATCCAGTCAAATCCTGCCGGATCTGTGTCCAGCTCATACAACGCTTTATTGCGTCTGTAGAGATGAAGCAGATCCTGATACCAGTTCTGAATCTGCTGATGCGGCTCCTCTGCCAGCAAATACCAGTCGATCTCGCGCTCCTCACTCCACTCACGAAGCTGAGCAAACTCCTGCCCCATAAACAATAATTTTTTGCCCGGATGTCCCATCATAAATGCATATGCGACTTTCAAATTGGCAAATTTATCAAATCCAAGCCCCGGCATCTTATTTAACATAGAGCACTTCAGATGCACGACCTCATCATGGGACAGCACCAGAATATAATTCTCACTGTATGCATATTCCATAGAGAAAGTCATCTGATAATGCGCTCCTTTGCGGAACAAGGGGTCCAGCTTCATGTATTCGGTAAAATCATGCATCCAGCCCATATTCCACTTCAGGCTAAACCCAAGTCCGTCATCCTCCGGCGCGCCAGTCACTTTCGGCCAGGCTGTCGATTCTTCGGCAATCATCATTGCTCCTTGATTTCTTCCCAGAACGACACTGTTCAAATGCTTGAAGAATGCGATCGCCTCCAGATTCTGATTACCCCCATACTGATTCGGGATCCACTGTCCATCCTGCTTGCCATAATCCAGATACAACATGGATGCCACTGCATCGACACGAAGCCCGTCCACATGATAGTGCTCGATCCAAAACAGCGCATTGGCGATCAGGAAATTCTGCACCTCCGGCTTACTGTAATCAAAAATCTTCGTACCCCAGTCCGGATGTTCGCCCTTTCTCGGATCTGCATATTCAAAGGTCGGCGTGCCGTCAAAATCAGCCAGCCCATGCGCATCCTTTGGAAAATGCGCCGGAACCCAGTCCAGAATCACACCGATTCCATTGCGATGCAGATAATTGATCATATAAGCAAAATCCTGTGGCGTACCGTAACGGGAAGTCGGCGCATAGTATCCGGTCACCTGATATCCCCAGGAACCATCATACGGATGCTCGGCGATCCCCATCAATTCCACATGGGTATATCCCATCTTCTTCACATAATCCGTAATCGAATGGGCAAATTCACGATACGTATAAAAGCCCTCATCTTCTGTTCCCGGATGACGCATCCAGGATCCCATATGTACCTCATAGATCGCCAGCGGATTCTCCTTTTGATCCCACTTTTTCCGTTTTTCCAACCACTGCTCGTCCGACCATTTCAAATTCGAAATATCTGTCACACGTGACGCCGTCCCCGGACGAAGTTCTGCATAATTAGCAAATGGATCTGCTTTAAAAATCCGCTCCCCTTTTTGTGTCTCAATACAAAATTTATACAGATCTCCTTCCTGCGCCCCCGGCACAAAACGAGTGTAGATTCCTAATGGCTCCTGACGTTCCATATCGTCCGCATCAAAATCCCACCCATTAAACTCTCCTACAACGGAAACGCTGACTGCATGAGGCGCCCATACTGCAAAATAAACACCTTCCTGCTTTTTATATACCGCCTTATGCGCTCCCAGTTTCCGAAAAATCTCATAATGATTTCCCTGTCCAAACAGGTACTGATCCAATTCTCCGATTTCATATGGCTGTAATTTCTTTTGTACGGTTTTCTTTCTTCCCATAATCCCACCTCACAGCTGCTGTTTTTTCGTATAGCTTCATTATACTTTATCTACTTTTAAAAAGAAAGTGAAAAACGACAGAATGCCGAAGAAATTCCGTGTTTTCGGGATTTCTTCGGCATATTGTACGAAAATTGTCGGATATTAGTTTTCTACTTTCGCAGCTTCCTCATACTTTTCATACTTCCTATAGTATTTTTTATAATATCCTCCGCCTCTGCGCTCCATTTTATTCAATACAACGCCTAAAATCGGACATCCTACTCCTTCCAGTTTTTGCTTTGCTTCCAGAGCCAGCTTTTTCTTCACCTCTCCCGACTCGATCACCATAATTGCTGCGTCTGCATATTTCGCAGCAATTGCACCATCCACTACCATCCCTACCGGCGGACAGTCAATAAAAATATAATCATAGATATCCCGGAAGGATCCCAACGTATCACTGAAAAGATCTCCAGATAATAACTCTGTTGGATTTGGAGGCACAGGACCTGCAAATAAAATATGAAGTCTGGAACTGTCTGTTGCATACACAGCCTCTGAAAGACTGCACTGTCCTGACAGATAATGTGACAATCCTTTATCTACAGAACCACTCTCCAGCATATTGACCATCACCGATCTTCTCATATCTGCATCAATCAAAAGAACACGTTTTCCAAGCTCTGCAAGGGACTTCGCCAACTGATATGTGATCGTAGACTTTCCTTCTCCGGATAAGCAGCTTGTCATCACAATGACTTTCTTATCTACACCGGAAAACTGAATATTCGTGCGAAGTGTGTTCATTTCTTCTGTCATCGCATACGACAATTCTTTTTTCTTTAACGTAACTCGCTTCATTGATTTCTCCTTTTATCTTGCATTCTTTTACTTTTCTTTATGATCCTGGATGGATTTTGGATAAAAATCTGCTCGGCAATCTGCTGTCCATATTTTTTACTCACAAACTCAGCACATGGAAGCAGATCCGGTTTGCGCTCTATTTGATCATGAGCATCGGAAGCAATGTAATGTACCAACTTTCTTTCTATCATCTTATGGCAAAATCTCTTTTGTCTCCATCCGCCTTTTCCCAAAACATTCGCAGACGTCAGCTGGATCTGCGCCCCCATCTGCACCAGCTCCTCTACCAACGCAGGAGTTCTGCTCAGACATGGATAACGCTCTGCATGAGCAATGATCGGCCGATATCCCGCACCCAACAAAGCATACACCTGATTACGGATCAACTGATAATTATGACGTTCGGAAAACTCTGTCAAAACATATTCTGTCCCAATCATCGTAGGCCGGCGTCCCTGCTTTAAATCCTCCACCATGTGGATATTCGTATAATATTCACACCCCAGATATGCCCGCATACCAGACCTGGATCTTCGGGTCATCTCATCAATCCGCTGAAACTGACGCTCAATCTCTTTTTGCGGCGTCTCAAACATCCCTACCCGATAATGCGGCGTCACAATCACTGCCTGCACCTGATTTTTATATTCTAATTGTAATATTTTTGCTGCATCATATAAATCCCGGGCTCCATCATCAACTCCCGGGACAATATGACAATGCATATCGATCAATCCCCGCATCTCTGACTGCCTTTCTCTCAATGCCAACATTTTCCATAACAAAAAAGAAATCCTCTTCTACCTATTATGCAGAAGAGGATTCAACTTCTATGTGTGACTACGCTCTTTTCTTTCTGGATAATCCAACTGCGCCACAAGCTGCTACTACTGCAACTGCTCCAAATAATACAACCATAGAATGTTCTCCTGTCTGAGGAGATGTCGTAGAGGCAGATGTACTCTTATCCACAACAAACGCAACCGGTGATAAGGATGTAAATGTTGCTGTGATCGTTCCCTGTCCTGCTTCAGACTTTACAACTTCCCATGCTTTTTTGTCTGTATCATAGTGAAGCACTGCAACCTTTGTCGTAGTGGTTACTCCAGGTACGTTAAATCTGATCGTTGCCGGAAATACAGTTCCTTCCGGAACAGTCACATCTCTTACATCTACAACAGACATCGTCTCTACATATGCACTTCCCAACAGTGCTTTTAATGTCTCCGGCTTTCTCACTTCCTCTGCCACAGCCTGATACTCTTCCGGTACATCAGATAAAGTCGCTGTGATCTCATTCCCATTCGCATCTACTCCGTTAGGTCCCGGATTCACTGTCACAACTCCTGATATACTCTGTGATGGTGCAGCAAATGCTGTCAAACTCATAGATAAAGCCAATACCGCTGCTGCCGCAGCGCCTGCCAGTTTTTTTAATCTCATAATGCACTTCTCCCTTGTTATGCGGAATCTTTTTATACTTTTTTAGAATATCACTGAATCCAATGTTTGTAAACCCTTTTCCTTATTTTCTTCAAAATCTGATACATCCCGAATCCTGCCATCATTCCGGTCACATTGGTGAGCAGATCATCCAACTGAAACAAACCTCTTCCTGTCACCCTCTGGATCATTTCGATCAGAAAGCTTCCGAAAAAACCTGCCGCCAGACTATATTTCCATCCCTGCAGTCTCTTCCAAATCCAGGGACACAATATCCCGGCCGGTACAAACAGCAATATATTTTCCATCAGCTGGATCTCATAGTCTGCCGTCTCTTCCAGCAGACTGAAAAAAGTCAGGTCTACCTGATCCACGATCCCACTTTCTCTGGAAAACAGAGTCAGATATCCAACTACTACAATATAAACAATACCTAATATACTTTTCAAAACAAAAGACACATTTCCATATTTCTGTCTGTTATATAAAATCATAATTGCCAGAAACACCGCCGTCACTGCAATCCCATATGGGATATAAATACATGCGGCCTGGATATCTCTTGCGATACTTTCTAAAATCTCCTGCATTTTAATCCTATGCTTCTCTGTAAAAAATATTGATGATCATTTCCTGCAGTCTTTCATCATCCACATAAAATTCATCATGCTGTTCTCCTGCTCTTACTTCCCCCGGAACTTTCAAGATCTCAGGTTCCATATCATAGGACGTTACCTTTTCCAACATATTGAGACTCAGATCCGTTGTAATATATGGCTGAGCTACCTGCCAGAACTGCTGCAATATAGTGTCCCCGCCATCTTCGGAAGCCTTCACTTTTTCCAGAAGAGCCTGTACAAACTGTGTCTGACGTTCCATACGCTGCTCATTGCTCCCAAGAACGGAAGTGTCACGACTGCGGATATATTTTTCTGCCATCTCCCCATTTAATGTAATAGAACTGCCCTGTACAAATGCGGGATCGATCGATGTATAATCTTCCGGAACTGTGATCTCCACTCCACCAATCTGATCAACGATTGGAACGATCCCTGCCATATTCAACGACAGATAGTCATGGATTGGAATATCATACAGCAGATTCTCAACGGCTTCTCTTGTCAGCTGGCAGCTTCTCTTCTCTCCATCTCCATAGGCATACTGTGCGGTGATCTGCATAAGCTCTGTTGCCATATAATCCCCGTCAATCCCGTAAATCTTCACATCTGTCATCGTATCTCTGGAAATTTCCAGAAGAGTAGTCTTCTTACTTTCTGTATCCATCACCAGAAGGATCAGGCAATCGGACTGTCCGCTCCGTCCGGTTATCTCCTTTACCGTCACAGTCTCGTCCTTATCTACACCTATAAACAACATGGTTCGCAGATCTGAATTATACTTGTATTTCTTACCATTATAAGTAATATAGGAAGAATCTTCTGCGTCCTTCCTCTCTGTCTGTGCCTTTGCCTTCTCATTTTCCGCTTTATTTCGTATCCCGAGAAAAACAGCGCCTGCTGCTGCGATTACTGCCACAGCCAGTAACACAATCATCAACAATTTCGTCTTATCTTCCGTCTTCTTCACTGGTCAATACCGCCTCCACTAAAAATCTTTTGTCATCCTGCCCGGTCATACACGTACTAAGGGTCAGGATTCTACTGTCTGTATTCACAGAAACATCGTCTCGGATCACATTTCCAAAATTTCTTGTGTTATAGATAGAATCCAAAAATGCCTGTCTCTGATCTTCAAATGCATAATCAAAACTATGAAGTACATGCCTGTCATCATATACAACCGCTGCAAAAATCTGATATGTCCGCTTTTTATCCGGTGTATAGATCACCACATTGGGATGCTGCTGCATGTAGGATGCATCCGCATAATTATGCAGATTCTGAAACATACTGCCGTCTTTCATATCATGTCCGTAAATCACCGTATTAAAATCTGTGAATTCTTTCTTATTCCAGTTTTCCGTATAAATAGACCCCGGATATCCTTCCACACCTTCAATGGTATGATTTAAGTAATATTCATTATCATCCGCACTCTGCACAATGGGATAATTGATATTAGTTCCCTCGATCTGGATCCACGCGTAAATATCCGGATTCTTCGCCTGCAATTCTTCAAAATTGACGGGAATCTCCACATAGTCCTCTTCCTTTTGCTCTGTTTTTTTCGTATTATCCGGCTTTACCGCTTCTTTTTGCAGATCCTCATATACCTTCTCATTTTGACTCTTCGTTACATAATAATATCCAATATAAGATACACTTCCAATGATCACACAGATTAAAATACCGATTAAAATCTTTCTGGATTTCTTCATAAACTCCTTCCTTTCTTCCATCCATTCTGGAATCACTATATGGAAAAAGAAGCAGTGCAGGGATGTCCCGCTCGGAACAACCTCCTGCAATGCCTCTTATGTTCATTCTTATGCCTCTGCTGATGCACGTTTTCTCTTTTTTTCCTTTGGCATCGCTGCCAGTGTGTTCAGTTGCAGATATCTTCTGACATCCTCTTCTGATTTGATCGTATCGTCCATCAGGAATAATAGCGTAAATACCCCCGCTGCAAGTACTGCGCCAACTAATCCGCCCATAACTGCGTTCTTCTTCACATTCGGACTAACCGGATATGCCGGCTTCGCTGCATCTTCCACACTGCTTGGTCTGTCGATCACCATAACCTCTGAAATACGCTCTGCCACGGCATCTGCTGCTGCATTTGCCATATCCGCTGCAAGCTGGGGATCTGCGTTCGTCGCTGTCATCCGCATCAGACTGGTTCCGGATGGATTCTCTGCCGTGATCATCCCTTGCAGCTGCTCTACAGAATAATCCACATCCTGATATTCCTTTTTCAGCTTTTCATTGACTTTCTCCATGACCGGTCGGCTCTTTGCCAACACTGTAAAGTCTGCTGTCAGCTGCTTACTCAATGACATATCCACACCAGACATACTGACAGAATTTCCAAGAACATACAGTGTCGATGTCGCCTGATACTGTGGTGTAACAAATAATTTTGTATATGCCCCAACAGCTGCTGCACCAATAATCAGACACAGAAGTATCACCCATGCTTTTTTCAATAATACATGAAATAATTCTATCAGATCGATTTCCATCTCATCATTTCTCATCTGTTCTTCCATTCTCATTCTCCCATAACTGCATACTTTCACTTCAATCTGCTTTAGTATAACATATATTTTTCTGTTCTGAAACTATATTATTAACCAAATTTCCGGAAATTTTTCCCTTTTTCATACATAAAATGGTAATTTTCGAATATACTGTAACACTATCTAATATTCACGAGGTTATCATATATGGAACAACTTATTATTGGCGGTATGATCCTGCTTCTTATCATTTTCATTGAAATTTTATTATATTGCCGGCTGGTGATCGTATCACGGAATGAAACGCCAGAAGACCACTCCTAACTCTCTCTTACGATTTGGCACATCTCATCGAACTGCTCTTCCATCTCCTGCACCAGCCGGAACTGTGTACGGGCACGAACCAGATTATGCTCAGGATAAGCCGTCTTGAAATATGTATCTCCCTGCAGGAAGTCCATCAGAAAACGGATTCCGCATTCGAATGTCATCAGTCTTGCTCCCCACGGAAGACTCTCCAGTTCTTCCTCTGTCAGTACATCTTTCGCCATCTCCAGATAGCCTTTGACATATAATTCATACAACTTGATATCAAAATGTACTTTCTCCAGATCCTGTTCATCCTCTTCTGCTGTGGATGCTCCAAAACGGATGGAGTCACCAAAATCATTGGCTGCCAGTCCCGGCATGATCGTATCCAGATCGATGATGCACAAGCCTTTTCCTGTCATTACATCAAACAAGATATTATTCAGTTTGGTGTCATTGTGAGTCACACGAAGCGGCAAAGTTCCTGCTTCCATCTGACTGGTCAGGACTCCACAGTCCTGTTCTCTTGCCAAAGCAAATTCAATCTCCGGACGGCACAGACGGGCGCGATTCTTCACATCTCTCTGCACAGCCTGTGCAAATGCTTCGAATCGTTTCACTGTATGATGGAAATTGGGGATCGTCTCATACAGACTCTCTGCCGGATATTCTCCCAGCTGCTTTAAGAAATGCCCAAAACTGCGGGCTGACTGATAGAACTGCTCCGGACGCTCTACCATCTGATAGCATACAGAATCTGTAATAAAGATCGCACAGCGCCATGGCTGTCCTTTATCATCCTCAAAGTACGTATCCCCGCTCTTTGTCTTGATGTACGCCAACGTCTCACGATCCGGATCTCCGCCCTCTTTTCGGATCACATCACGGAGAAATTCTGTCACTCCGAAAATGTTCTCCATCACCTGTCCCGGTTCTTTAAACACATTAATATTGATCCTCTGCAGCACGTACAGCGGTTTCTCTGTTCCATCTTCCATCGGCATATACACCGCATATGTCTCGTTGATATGACCTTCTCCAAAGGGCTTCACATAACTGCACTGAGGTCCGAATCCAAACGCATACAGTGCATCTTCCAGGGCTCTGCTGTCTACCCCTTCAATCTTTCTTCGGGTTGAAAAGATCACTTCTCCTGCTTCTACCTTTTTCTCCTGCTCAATCGTGCAGTTGGCTTTCACTACACTGCCAAGTCCCACATGAGCTCCCGCACATACAACGGAATCATGATCCACAACTGCTCCGCTGTTGACCAAAGCAGCTCTCTCTATACGGGTATGTGTATTGACAACCGCTCTCTGCATGACAAAGCATCCCGCTCCCAGAACTGCGCTTGGACTGACAATTGCCGAAGGATGTACAAAAGCCGGCACATCATATCCCGCTTCCAATAATTTATCTGTCCAGAACAACCGTGTATGATTATTTCCAAAGGCTGCAACCGCAGTCTCATACTCCTCTCGCTTTGCAGCATAGTCGCAGCACTTTCCAACGACATCCTTTCCAAAGGCTGCATCATCCAAAAATACCACGTTGGTATATCCCAGCTGAATCGCTGTTTCTTTTACCATCTGCCCGAAGCCGCCTGCTCCGAGGATCAATAAACTTCTCATTTGTCCCTCTCCTTACTCGTTTCTTTTATGATATATTCATCTTTTCTATCATACAAGTATGCTTTTTGCTTCCTCTGTCATAATTAATTCCTTCCACCACTGCCTCACCATCCATATTCCAAAGTGACTCCAGAAGTCTGCGAGATTCCTCTACAGAAGTAATCACTTCTTTCCACGCCATCGTGCTAATAGCATTTACATATTCTTGGGAAACCTCTTTATTGGGAATATGCACTGACTCTGATATTCCATCATAGGCCAAATACCCCAAATGCACCAATAAAGTCAGAATATCGTCTCTGGTAGCAAACGTAGTCATGTCATTACTGAATGTTCCTGTATTGATCCGAATACTCTCCCCTGCCAACATTCTGATAATTGCATCCTTCAAACCATCCATATTCATCTGAATATAAATCTTTAAAGCCTCATAAGTTTCTGTCTGATTCCAATAAGTTCCAAATTTATGACGGAGCATTGCTTCTACAACAGATTTAGGATTGTACATAGAATAACAAAAATCACTATCCTGTTTGTGCGTCATCAGATGATATCCATCATACCATGCCTTCGCTTCTTCAAAATCCATTCCATATTGCATGCAAAGAGTTTTCACTTCATTTTCCGTAAATCCAAAATATGCTGCCATATCTCCCGGTTCGGTCATAGAATATTCTGTAAACATATTCAATGCAGAATGAGAACCATACTTTTTGATCGGCAAAATCCCCGTCATATAAGCAAATGCCACATAACCCTGATCTTTTAACCAAACACGTAAAAAATCCAAATACTTTTTCTGGGCTCTTTGATCCTGCTGATATTCACGAAATAAACAATCCCATTCATCAATCAGAATTACAAAAGAACGTTTTGTATGAGCATACACATCCTGCATAGCAAAGACAAGATCTGCCTCCTGTATATATTCCGAATATTTCTGTTTTAAATCAGACAGAATTCTTCTTTGCATTAATGTAAGCATCCCTTCCACATCAT
>ENA-ORTP01001220-ORTP01001220.1-human-gut-metagenome-genome-assembly--contig:-NODE-1220-length-27724-cov-3.640572_pt1 | contig 27724 bp, 24 predicted proteins | sample MGYA00241913_ERZ509190 | MGnify/ENA primary metagenome ERZ509190 (study PRJEB26280, sample SAMEA2338839) | human gut metagenome | biome: human gut; feature: human-associated habitat; material: faeces...
TGCTATAGAAGTATATCAGCCACAGTATTCTATGGTAGATCGGAAATGGGAGCAGCTGATCCGGTGGGCCTGTGCTCAGAAAATGGGAGTTATGACTTATGGAACGCTCGGAGGAGGCATTTTAACCGGAAAATACAGAGAACTCAAGGAATATGGTGTGGATGATAACCGAAACCGGTTTTACCCATATTTTAAAGAACCGTTGTTTTCAAAAGTAATGCTTCTTTTAAGAACAATGGATCAGATTAGCGTGGAACGAAATGTTCCATTGTCGCAGATTGCATTGAACTGGACCTTGCAGAGACCTTTTATTTCTTCTTGTATTATAGGAGCGCAGAGCCGCGATAAAATTGAAGAGAACTGCAAGGTATTTGAGTGGAAACTAAGTGATGATGAGATGCAGCTGCTGGAACAGGCTTTGAAAAAGACTATTATATAAGACTACAAAGGAAGACGAGGAGGAATAAACATTATGGAAGAGAAGCGTACCGGCTTATTTGAAAATGGTCTGATCTGGTTCGGCGCAGGGGTTTCGATCGCAGAGATCCTGACCGGAACATATCTGGCCCCGCTTGGCATGGGAAAAGGACTGGCGGCAATCATAGTAGGACACATCATTGGTTGTCTGATGCTGTTCCTGGCAGGAGTGATCGGCGGAAAAGTCAGAAAGAGTGCAATGGAGACTGTAAAGATGAGCTTTGGACAGAAGGGAAGTATCCTTTTTGCGGTCCTGAATGTGTTGCAGCTTGTCGGCTGGACTGCGATCATGATCTATGACGGGGCACTGGCAGCAGACGGTGTGATGCATACCGGCAGATGGATATGGTGCCTGGTGATTGGAGCATTGATCATTCTGTGGATTGTGATCGGAATTACGAATCTGGGCAAGATCAATACCGTTGCGATGGCAGCATTATTTATCCTGACACTGATTCTGTGTAAGGTGATATTTACAGGAAGCGGGGTGGGAACACCGTCTGACGACAGTATGACATTTGGAGCAGCAGTTGAGCTTGCGGTTGCGATGCCATTATCGTGGCTGCCACTGATCAGTGATTACACAAGAGAGGCGAAGGAGCCGGTGAAAGCAACTGCAGTCAGTGCGGTTACATATGGAATTGTAAGCTGCTGGATGTATGTGATCGGAATGGGAGCTGCTATCATTACCGGAGAGTATGACATTGCACAGATCATGTTAAAGGCAGGTCTTGGCATCCTGGGACTTCTGATCATTGTATTTTCAACAGTTACAACCACTTTCCTGGATGCATACTCTGCTGGAATCTCCAGCGAGACGGTTGTAAGCAGATGGAACGGAAAGCATGTTGCTATCGTTGTGACAGTGATTGGAACGGCCGCAGCAATTGTATATCCGATGGATAATATAACGGATTTCCTGTATCTGATCGGTTCTGTATTTGCACCGATGATCGCTATCCAGATTGCTGACTTTTTCCTGTTAAAACAAGACAAGAGCAGCCAGGCAGTGCATATGCCGAACATGATCATCTGGGTGATGGGATTCGTTGTGTACAGAATTCTTATGAATGTAGATATGCCGGTAGGAAATACATTGCCGGATATGGTGATCACGATCCTCCTGTGTCTGATCGCCGGAAAATTAATACCTGAAAAAAATCAGAAAAAATAAAAAAGTTAAGAAAAATGGCCGCTGTACCGGTAGTGAATAATCTGCTGGCGCAGTGGCCATTTTTTATGATTAAAATTCATAGACAAAATCTATCAACTTTCATAAAAATACTAATTTGTCTTTTATTTAACAAAATCATATAATCAAATTATAAAGAAATGCAAACAAATACAATCATATTTTTATGGAGGTTAGTAAACTATGAAAAACAATTTTCCACACGTATTCAGCCCTCTTGCTATCAGAGGTATGACACTTAAAAACCGTGTTGTAATGATGCCTATGGGAAGTGATTTCGCCGGACATGATGGGGAACTGAGCGACGAACATATCAAATATTATGAGCTGCGTGCACGTGGCGGCACAGGGCTTATCATGGTTGAAAATGTCTGTGTAAAATATCCGGAAGGATCAAACGGAACGACACAGCTGCGTCTTGACAAAGACTGTTACATTCCACGCCTTTTTACATTAACGGAAGCCTGTCACAGACAGGGGGCGCTGATGGGGATTCAGATCAATCATGCAGGTGCGTCTGCGATGAGTTCCAGAATCGGTATGCAGCCGGTATCTGCGTCGCGTTTTCCATCAAAAGCCGGTGGAGAGATTCCGCGCGGACTTTCGAAAGAGGAGATCACAAGCATTGCAAAAGATTATGGAACCGCTGCAAAGAGAGCAGTCAATGCCGGATTTGATGTTGTAGAGATCCATGCCGGACACTCTTATCTGATCAGCCAGTTCTTATCGCCTACTACAAATGACCGTACAGATGAATTTGGCGGATCTGCTGAAAACCGTGCCCGTTTCTGCCGTATGGTCATTGATGAAGTCCGTAAGGCTGTCGGACCTAGAGTTCCGATCTCTCTGCGTCTTAGTGTAGACGAGCTTGTCGAAGGTGGTAATACGGTAGAAGATTGCCTGGAATATCTGGAATACCTGAACGATGAAGTAGATATCTACGATACTTCAGCCGGATTAAATGCTTCTATCCAGTATCAGATCGATGCGAACTATCTGGAAGATGGATGGCGTTCATACATGGCGAAGGCGGTTCGTGATAGATTCGGAAAGCCGACGATCGCGATCGGAAATATCCGTGATCCTAAGATCGCCGATGACATCCTTGCCAGAGGTGATGCTGATCTGATCGGTATGGGACGTGGACTGATCGCCGATCCTGACTGGTGTAATAAAGCACAGTACGGGGATGTATGTGATATCCGTAAATGTATCTCTTGTAACGTCGGATGTGTCGGCAACCGTATCGGCGGTAACAAACCGCTTCGCTGTACGGTCAACCCGGATCTGATCAACGGAGAAGCTTATAAAAAACAGAAAGTAAATAAACCATGTAATGTCGTAGTTGTAGGTGCCGGAACTGCCGGACTGGAAGCTGCATGTACAGCTGCCGAAGTTGGATGTAAAGTTACGTTACTGGAGAAAGAGAAAGAAGCAGGCGGTCTGTCGGTAGAGATCTCTAAGATTCCTGCGAAGAAGAGACTTGCGGATTTCCCGACTTATCTGAAATACCGTGCATCAAAGCTTCCGAATCTGACAATCAAAACAGGAGTAGATGCAACGGTCGCAGAGATCAAAAAATACACCCCGGATCTTGTTGTAAATGCGACTGGTTCGGCACCGCTCCTTCCACCGATCGAAGGACTGCATGACAATCTTGGCAAGAAAGATGCCAGCGTGTATTCTATCAAAGATATGATCGCAGATGTTAAGAACTATCCGGAAGACATGACAGGCAAGAAGGTTGTTGTTGTCGGAGGTGGTGCGGTAGGACTTGATGTTGTTGAATTCTTTGCCCCACGCGGTGCAGAGACAACCATCATCGAAATGATGCCGGTTATCGGAAACGGACTGGATGCATCTTCTACATCAAGCATGAAAGAATGCATGGAAAAACATCATGTAAGACAGATGACGAATACAGCCCTGCAGAAAGTAAATGCACATTCCTTCCTCGTAAAATACGATGGAAAAGAAGAAGAACTTCCGTTTGACTATGGTTTCGTATGTCTCGGAATGAGAGCGAATGCCCCGATTTGGAATGACATTCAGGAAGCTTTTACAGGTGAAGATGTGGAAGTCCTCAACATTGGTGATTCTGTACGTGCGAGACGTATCATTGACGGAACGGATGCCGGACGCCATATGGTATTGAATACCCTTGAAAGATTGAACTATCTTTAAAATATGTCCCTAAAAGGGAACCCCTTTCCAATATAAATATAAATACAAAGAAGCTTCGGAGAATCCTGTTACCTGTGATTCTCCGAAGCTTTTTATGAAAATAACTATCTCCGGGTCCACTTCTATGATATGATATAGTATAACTGATCAATAAAAAAACAATTGGGGGAAATACGTAATGAAAAGTTTGCTGATTCTCGGTGCAGGCGGATTCGGTCGGATGGTAGCGGAGACTGCGCAGGCACTGGGGTATGAAAAGGTTGTATTTTTGGATGATGCGGTGAAGGATGAAGCGGTCATTGGAATGTGCTGTGATTATGAGATCAGGCATAGGGAGTATCCGGTGGCAGTAGCAGCATTTGGAAATAACAAGATGCGTCTGTACTGGACGGACAAATTGCTGGAAGAGGGGTATGAGGTACCGGCAATCGTGCATCCGTCTGCAGTTGTAAGTCCGAGTGCGGTGCTGGAGCCGGGCTGCTTTGTGATGCAGAGAGCGGTGGTAAATACCAATACCCGGATCGGACGTGCGGTGCTGGTGAACAGCGGGGCGATCGTAGATCACAATTCGGTGGTATGTGCCGGAGCGCATGTCGGACTGGGAAGTGTTGTAAAGTCAGACTGTACGATCGAGAGCGGATGTAAAGTGGAGGCAGGAGAAGTGATCTTCTCAACCAGAAGGAAGATCGAGGGCGTGGACAGCCGGAGTCTGGAAGATGCCGTGTACGCATTTGGTTTCGGGCTGCAGTGCAGTTATGTGAAGCCGTTCGGAGAGGGCCACATCAATGAGACTTATGCAGTCTATATGCCGGGCGCAGATGGAAAGGATACGCCGCTCTATGTTTTGCAGCGCATCAATATTAATGTATTCAAGAACCCGGATCAGGTAATGGCGAATATATTCGGCGTTACGGAGTATCTGCGCAGTATGATCCGTGAGGAAGGCGGAGATCTGGACAGAGAGGCATTGTCTTATATTAAGACAAAATCAGGAGAGAGCTATTTTGAAGATGCGGACGGACAGCCATGGCGCTGCCTGCATTATGTACCGGATTCTGTGTGCTATCAGATGGTGGAGAGACCGGAACAGTTCTATCAGTCGGCACTCAGCTTTGGCCATTTTCTGAAGCAGCTGGGGGATTATCCGGCCGAGAGTCTCTATGAGACGATTCCGAAGTTCCACGATACGGTGAAGCGTTTCCATGATTTCAAAGACGCACTGCGGAAAGATGTGAAGAACAGGGCAAGACTTTGCCGTGAAGAAATAGAGTTTGTACTGGCACGCGAGGATGACTGCGGTGTCCTTATGAAGCAGCTTGAGGAAGGAATACTTCCGCTCCGTGTGACGCACAACGATACCAAGCTGAATAACATTTTGTTTGATAAGAATACAGGAGAGGGACTGTGCATCATTGATCTGGACACGATCATGCCGGGACTTGCGGCAAATGACTTTGGTGATTCCATCCGGTTCGGGGCATCGACAGCGGAAGAAGATGAGAAGGATCTGAACAAGGTACACTTTGATATAGAGCTTTACCGCATCTACGTGAAAGGGTATCTGGAGATGGCGAAGGATGTACTGACACCGGCAGAGAACGCCAGTCTTCCATGGGGAGCGAGACTTATGACACTGGAATGCGGCATGCGTTTTCTTGCGGACTTCCTCCAGGGCGATGTATATTTCAAAACAACTTATCCGGAACACAATCTTGTTCGGGCAAGAACACAGTTCAGGCTTGTAAAAGAGATGGAAGAACAGTTTGATCAGATGCAGGAAATCGTTGAGACGTTCTGAAAGTGATGGGCAAATTGTTGTAACTAAAATACAATTTAATTTTCGGTTTAAAGTTGACAGATAATAAAATACATTTTATTATAAATATAAGTTTGATATATAAAGATAACGAAGAGAGTTAAAACGGAAGGAGAATTCAACAGATGTTAAACGATAATTTTGTAACATTTGAAATTGGAAAAGCAAAGCATATCGCACTCGTTGCCCATGATGGTAAGAAAAAAGAACTGATCGAATGGTGCGACAAGAATAAGGAAATCTTAAAAGGTCATTTCTTATGCGGTACAGGTACAACCGCACGTCTGATCGCAGAGAAGACCGGGCTTCCGGTAAAGGGATATAACAGCGGCCCGCTTGGAGGAGATCAGCAGGTCGGAGCGAAGATCGTAGAAGGACAGATCGACTTTATGATCTTCCTGTGGGATCCGTTAGAGGCACAGCCGCACGATCCGGATGTAAGAGCATTGTCCCGTATTGCCGTTCTTTACGATATCCCTACAGCTAACAATCTTGCAACAGCAGATTTTATGCTGAAGTCTGAATTTATGAATTCTACATATGAAAGAAAGGTAGAGAACTTTAACAAGACCATTCAGGACAGAGTGGAGAAGATGAAATAGAAGCTAAAGAGCAGCTGCGCATTCCGCAAAAAAAGGAATCGCAGCTGTTTTTTTTGCCTTTTATATATTTCTTTTAGATTTCTGCAAAATAAGATTGACATACCGTATCATCTGTGTTATTCTAACATCGTAAACTTTAACACTTTAAAGCGCAACGCTTTAAAGCATATTAGCGAAAACAAGTAAAAAGAAATGAGAAAAGTAGAGGAGAAAGGTTATGGCGATGAAATTATTGATGCTGGTGATATTTTTTGCAATTATGGTATCGGTTGGCATCTATGCAAGAAAGCATGCGACAAGTGTAGACGGTTATGTGTTAGGGGGGAGATCGGTAGGCCCGTGGCTTACGGCATTTGCGTATGGTACGTCATACTTCTCAGCGGTTGTATTTGTAGGATATGCAGGACAGTTCGGATGGAAATACGGTCTTGCGTCGACATGGATTGGAATCGGAAATGCGATCATCGGAAGTCTGCTGGCATGGGTGGTACTTGGAAGACGTACAAAGGTAATGACACAGCATCTGAATTCCAAGACGATGCCGGATTTCTTTGGTGAGAGATATGGAAGTAAGGCGCTGAAGATTACGGCTTCAGCGATCGTATTCATATTCCTGGTGCCGTATACAGCTTCTGTATACAATGGGTTGTCAAGATTGTTTGGAATGGCATTTAACATTCCTTATAAATATTGTGTAATCGGAATGGCAGTATTTACAGGAATCTATGTTATCCTCGGTGGATACATGGCTACGGCGATCAATGATTTTATTCAGGGAATCATTATGCTGGGCGGCATTGTTGCAGTCATCCTGGCAGTATTAAATGGTCAGGGCGGATTTATTCAGGCAATTAAGACCATGGCAGAGATTCCAAGTGATGTGCCGGTGACAATGGGACAGCCGGGAGCATTTACTTCATTCTTCGGGCCGGATCCGTTGAATCTTCTTGGAGTGGTTATCCTGACTTCTCTTGGAACATGGGGACTTCCGCAGATGGTTGGAAAGTTCTATGCGATCAAAGATGAGAAATCCATCAATACGGGAACGGTGATCTCTACATTATTTGCGATCGTGATCTCCGGAGGATGCTACTTCCTCGGAGGATTCGGAAGACTGTTTGATGCACCGGAACTGCACGATGAGGCGGGCAATATGATCTTTGACGGAATCATCCCGCATATGTTGTCAACACTTCCGGATATCCTGATCGGTATTGTAGTAGTATTGGTATTATCGGCTTCCATGTCAACACTGGCTTCACTGGTACTGACATCCAGCTCGACGCTGACACTGGATTTCTTAAAAGATAATGTAATGAAAGATATGAGCGAGAAGAAACAGGTACGTACGATGCAGGTGATGGTTGTGTTCTTTATTGTATTATCGGTAGTGATCGCAATGGATCCGCCTACATTCATCGCACAGCTGATGGGAATTTCCTGGGGAGCACTTGCCGGAGCGTTCCTGGCACCATTCATGTATGGCCTCTACTGGAAAGGCGTGACAAGAGCTGCTGTATGGGCCAGCTTTGCGGCAGGTGTCGGGATTACGGTTCTGAATCTGTTCTTCCACTTTATTGCATCACCGATCAATGCAGGAGCAGTTGCAATGGTAGCAGGACTGATCGTAGTACCGGTAGTGAGTGTGCTTACACCAAAGCTTAAGAAGGACAGAGTGGATGAGATCTTTGCCTGCTATGATGAAAAGGTTACGATCACCAAGAAACGTTCGTTGGAACAGAATTAGTGGAAATAATCTGAAAAATCAAATATATTAAAAAACATCAAGGGAAGTGATTAAAATTATCACTTCCTTTTTGTATGTGGATATGTTAGGATATAAAAGTATTAAAAATGAACAACAAAGTTGATGAATATTATTGCTGATTTGGCAGCGATGATTTGATTTGAAATATGAGGCAAAAGGAGTGGAACTTGAATTATGAAGAATTATCAGAAATATGAGAAAAGTTATTTTATGCCGCCGGAGGTTACATATGACTGGGCGAAAAAAGATGCGGTAGAACAGCCTCCGAAGTGGTGCAGCGTAGACTTAAGAGATGGCAACCAGGCGTTGATTGAGCCAATGAGTCTGGATGAAAAGCTGGAGTTTTTCCAGATGTTGGTAGATATTGGATTTAAGGAGATTGAGGTTGGATTCCCGGCTGCTTCCGAGACAGAATATCAGTTTATGAGAACCCTGATCGAAAAAGACATGATTCCGAATGATGTAACGGTCCAGGTACTGACACAGGCAAGAGAGCATATCATCAAGAGAACATTTGAAGCTGTAAAGGGAGCACCTCACGCAGTGATTCATTTATACAATTCTACCTCTGTTGCACAGAGAGAGCAGGTGTTCAGAAAAGATAAAGAACAGGTAAAACAGCTTGCGATCGACGGGGCAAAATTACTTCTGAAGCTTGCAAGTGAGACAGACGGTAACTTTACATTCGAATACAGCCCGGAGAGTTTCCACGGAACAGAAGTGGACTATGCCGTAGAAGTTTGTAACGCTGTTTTGGATGTATGGCAGCCGACAGCTGATAATAAAGCGATCATCAATATTCCTACAACTGTAGAAAACGCAATGCCGCATACATTTGCTTGCCAGTTAGAGTATGTACATAAGCATCTGAAACATAGAGAGAATGTAGTACTTTCCCTGCATCCGCACAATGACAGAGGATGCGGTGTGGCGACAGCGGAGCTTGGTATCCTTGCAGGTGCCGACCGTATCGAAGGCACACTGTTCGGAAACGGAGAACGTACCGGTAACGTTGACATTATTACACTTGGCATGAATATGTATTCCCAAGGTGTAGATCCGGGACTTGATTTCTCGAATATGAAAAAGATCCGTGAGACTTATGAACGCCTGACAAGAATGCAGGTATATGACCGTCAGCCATATTCCGGAGATCTGGTGTTTACGGCATTTTCGGGATCTCATCAGGATGCGATCGCAAAAGGTATGGCATGGAGAGATGAGAAGAAATGTGACAAATGGACGGTTCCATATCTGCCGATCGATCCGAAGGATGTCGGAAGAGAATACGATTCAGACGTTATCCGTATCAACAGCCAGTCCGGTAAGGGCGGCGTAAATTACATCTTAATGCACAGCCACGGAATCAATCTTCCAAAGGCAATGCGTGAAGAAGTAGGATATATGGTAAAAGATGTATCGGATAAGGCACACAAGGAGCTGACACCGGATTGGGTATACCAGATCTTCTCAGATCATTATATTAATACAAAATCCATCTTCCACATCGACGAGTGCCATTTTAAACAGGTAGATGGAATCACTGCGGAAGTGACGATCAATCATGCAGGAGAGAGCAAAGTGATCACTTCGAATGGAAACGGACGTCTGGATGCAGTAAGCAATGCAATCAAGCAGTATTTTAACATCAGCTATGAATTATCCTTCTATGAGGAGCATTCGCTTACAAAGGGATCTTCTTCTAAGGCTGTGGCTTATGTGGGAATTATCTGTAATGGAAAGACATTCTGGGGTGTAGGAATCGATCCGGATATTATCAGAGCTTCCATTGAAGCCTTGATCGTTGCGGTAAATAAGATTGAAGAACTTGGGAGTGCTGATGCATGTACGGATGCAAGAATGATCGAGATCATGAATTATGTACAGGCAAATTATATTGACATTACATTAGATGACCTGGCAGAAAACTTCTTCCTGTCCAAACCTTATCTGTCAAAATACATTAAGGAAAAATCCGGAATGACATTTGGGGATCTGGTGAAGAAGATCCGCATGAAGAAAGCGAAAGCACTGCTCAAGAGCAGCAATATGACGGTTGAGAATATTGCAATGTCGGTAGGATATCAGAATGTGGAACATTTTAACAGACTGTTCAAGAAAGCTTATGATATGACTCCGATGCAGTTTAGAAATCAGAAATAGAATATGTAATGAAAAGTGACGGGGATGTGTCGGTGGTGCATCCCTTTTTCTGTGGTATAAGGTATGGTGTGCTTTTGAATGGAGGAATAAGGATGTATAAAAGTTGTAAAATTTAACAATATAAGAAAATTGAAAATATATATAGAAAAGATAGGAATCGGGATAGATTTCATGTATAATATGTAATAGACTTTACAGAAAACATGATTGGGAGGAAGAGATAGAAATGTTAAAGTACATATTGATGATCCTTGGCGGTGTGATTTTTATCGCAGGATACTACTTCATGCAGCAGAATGAAGGCAGGGGGAAGACGATGATGTTCTATTCGTTGTTTACTTATGCCGGACTGACACTGGTGATCCTTTCTGGGGCAAGAGTTCTAGATCCTTTCTTTGAAGGACTTGGAAAGAACGGGGAGATGATCCAGCTGGCAATAGAAGTTGCCTGCTTTGTAATTGGTGCGGAATTACTTCTGAAGCCTGCGTTCGAAGACCAGAAAGAAATCGGAACAAAGAAGAATATTACACCACGTGGATCCGGAGATTCATTCAGTGCGAAGGCGAATAAGAAAGAAAGCACGAAGAAGACGAAGAAAAATAATAATCAGATTAAAAGAAGTTACAGTACAGGGAATAAAAAGTACCGCAAAAAATAAGACTTGCTTATGCAAGTCTTATTTTTATGTACGGTATTTAATTCACGAATTATTTACCTTCAACCATCTGGTCGAACTTCTTAGTAAATGCTAACATGATAACTCCGCAGGCAACGATGATGATTGTAACAGCACCATATGCTTTAATGAAGTCGAAGTTTTCGAGCCAGTTATAAAGTGGTCCGTAAGCTTTACCAGAGAAGAAGATGACCAGTGGCCATACACCAAGCATAGTTCCAAGAAGTTTCTTTGGAGCATATTTGCTGATGAATGAGTTTCCAAGTGGTGAGAAGATAACTTCTCCGACTGACATACATACAGAAGCCAGGATGATTACCCAGATACCAACTGGTTTATCTGCACTCTGTCCGCAAAGAACTGCTGCAAGTACCATGGAAGCTGTACAAAGACCAAGTATGATAATACCGATAGCTGTCTTTGTGAACATTCCCCAGTCACCCTGTGGACGCTGTCTCATCTTAGCCCAGATTCCTGCGAATACAGGACAAAGGATGATACAAAGAAGTCCGTTCATTGAGTCAAACCATGCAGTAGGCATCTCGAAGGAACCAATGTTCCAGTTAGCCCATCCACGTCCTGCTTCTGATACTGGACCGAATTCATAGTAAACAGGCATGTAAGCCATGTACCAGATCAGCCAGAAAATACCAGAGAAGAGTGTTACGATGCAGATAGCAATCACACGGTTTCTCTCAAGTTTGGTAAGAGGTGCATTGTCTTTCTCTTTGTCGGCTTTGTCAACATTTTCTGTACGGTTGTCAACAAGGAATGGTTTCTTTCCGGCTTCGCCGAAGGACTTCATTCCAACGAACCACCATACGCAGTCGATGAACAGGAAGATTCCGCAGACAAGGAACATTGCACGGTATCCAGCGCTCTTTCCAACAAGTGAAAGGAAAGTAGTTCCGCAGAAAGAACCGATGTTAACGAACATGTACTGTAAGTTGAATACAGTGTCGAGTTCGTCCTGATCAGCTAATGGGAAGAGACGTCCGTTGATACCAGATACGTTTCCTTTGAAGAAACCAGTTCCGATAGAAACGAGAATGATCATTGCCCATAACATTCCGACTCCGTTTGCTTTCCAGGCACACAGATATCCAAGACCCATCATGATCTCTCCAATTGGTACGAGGATACGAGGACTAATCCAGCGGTCAGCGATATATCCACCGATGATAGGTGTGATATAAGTGAACGCTACAAGGTTAGAACTCATTGCAGCACCTACGGATTGATCAAGTCCAAGACCACCGTTTACTGCTTTGGCTGCGATGAAAATCGTAAGCCCCCATTTAGCAGCGTAGTATGCAAGTCTTTCAAAAGAGAAAGTCAGACAGCACACATAGAAACCAAATGGTAATTTTTTCTTAGTGTTCTCCATGAGATTCACCCTCCAATATGAAATTTTTCTTTGGTTTTAACAATACGAGGAAAAACCTCTCATGCTTAAAACTCTCAACGTAGTTAATCTTATCACAAACTAGACTAAAGTACAACTAATTGTTTAAGAAAAAGTTAAGGTTTTTTATGCTTTGTTAGGAATATGTATGTTGAAATGTAATAAAACGACCATATATAGCCGGAAAATGTAAGCCAAAATCACTAAATGATAATAGAAATCAAAAATAAACAGGATCGCTTATGGAGAAACTACATAGATAGAATACATAGAAGAGTTTATAAATTATTTACAAATAATATAAAGGATATTCTTGAATAATCAACTATATAAGGATATAATAAGACACAGATTTTGTAAAGGGGAAAATGATATGGCAAATTATTACCGTGTGGCTTATAAGGAGTCAAAGAATACGCTGAAACAGATCTGTGAACTTTTTCGCGTAGACAGCAGTGATATTACGATTAAGTTTATAGTGACGGTGATGGGACCGCTTGTGTTCTATTTTATGTGCAAATATGGAAACCCGGGAGGCGGTACGCCGGGAGGAATGACTTTTTTTGTCATTAAGTATATTGTAGTCTGGGCACTGGCATTTGTTGCGGCAGTGATACTGAACAGAACAATCTGGAGAAAGGTGTTATCGACAACGGCGGTCGGGGATGCAGAAGAGCAGTTTGACAGACGATGCAGATTGAACGGTGGACCGGTGAGTTCCGAAATCCACTTTTTTGATGATCACTTTGACAGTGTAACTGCGAAAAAGACAAGATCATTTTCGTACAAAGATGTTACCAAGATCCTGGAGACGAAAGAGGCATTCGGTGTAGTTGTGAAGGCAGATCCCGAGACGGTCGGATCGGCAAGAGCGATGATCGGATTTCCAAAGACTGCACTGGAAGGAAACAATACGGACGAACTGGCAGAATTTCTTCTGGAAAGATGCAGGAATATGAAGAGAAAAAAAGTGAAGAAGTTTTAGAACAGAATGTTGCAGATGAAAAGGCTATATGCGTACGGAAGAAGTGCGGGGACACATGGCTTTTTTATATTTATACAGGATTTATATGGGTCGTCAAGTATTTAACAAAAAACAATGTAAAGGTATTGCGTTAAAGTGCCAAAAACAGTATAATATGATTGGAAAAAATTTGGTTTTACTTTTCAACATGGAAAAAACAGAAAAACCCAATTTGAAATAATGAAAATGGAGGGCTAGACTATGGGCAACATGGCAGCAGACAATGCAGCAGGTAAGAGAATCAACAGTTTACTTGATGCAGGCAGTTTTGTTGAGATCGGTGGAGCAGTAACAGCAAGAACGACTGATTTTAACATGCAGGAAAAAGAAACTCCGGCAGACGGTGTGATCACCGGATATGGAGTGATCGATGGAAATCTGGTATACGTATACAGCCAGGACGCCACTGTTTTAAATGGCGCGATCGGCGAGATGCATGCAAAGAAGATTTCTAATATCTATGATATGGCAATGAAGATGGGAGCACCGGTCATCGGATTGGTTGACTGCGCCGGATTCAGACTGCAGGAAGCTACAGATGCTTTAGAGGCATTTGGAAAACTTTATCAGAAACAGTCAATGGCTTCCGGAGTGATCCCTCAGATCACAGCAATCTTCGGAACATGCGGCGGTGGACTTTCTATCGTACCGGCTCTGACAGATTTTACATTTATGGAAGCAAAGAACGGTAAATTATTTACCAATACTCCGAATGCAATTCCTGGAAATGACATTTCCAAATGTGATACATCTTCTGCAGCATTCCAGAGTGAGACAACAGGTCTTGTGGACGGAACAGGATCAGAAGAAGATATCCTTGCAGACATCCGTTCTCTTGTATGTATGTTACCGTGTAACAATGAAGAGGATTCTTCTTATGAAGAATGTAACGATGATCTGAACCGCATATGTGCAGATCTTGCGAATGCAAAAGAAGACACAGCGATCGCTCTTACAATGATTTCTGATGACAACATCTTCTGCGAAGTGAAGAAAGCATATGCAAAAGATATGGTGACTGGATTCATCAAACTGAATGGTATGACTGTTGGTGCAGTTGCTAACCGTTCGAAAGTATATAATGAAGAAGCTGAAGTGGAGGCTGAATTTGACGGCTCACTTTCTGCTGACGGAGCTGAAAAGGCTGCAGAATTCGTACAGTTCTGTGACGCATTCAACATCCCTGTACTGACACTTACGAATGTAAGCGGATTTACAGCAAGCAAATACGATGAGAAACGTATCGCAAAATCAGCAGCAAAACTTACTTATGCATTTGCAGATGCAACAGTACCGAAGGTGAATGTTGTGATCGGTAAAGCATTCGGAAGCGCTTATGTGACAATGAACAGCAAAGCAGTTGGAGCAGATATGGTATATGCATGGCCGGATGCAGAGATCGGAATGATGGATGCAAACCAGGCAGCTAAGATCATGTATGCGGACGCTGATGCAGCAACCATCAGAGAGAAAGCAGCAGAATACAAGAATCTGCAGTCAAGCCCATTATCAGCAGCGAAAAGAGGATATGTGGATACGATCATCGAAGCAGCAGATACAAGAAAATATGTGATCGGCGCATTTGAGATGTTATTCACAAAAAGAGAGGATCGTCCGGCAAAGAAACACGGTACGGTTTAGAGAGGTGAGGCAAAGTGAAGAAAAAAATAAGCGTATTACTTTGTGTGCTTGTCGCAATGCTCTGCTTTACCGCTTGCGGAAGTAAGAAAGAAAATCTTCAGTATGATAAATCAACGATCACACAGGCAACAGATTTTCTGATCGAGTATTGCAACAGTGCAGATGCAGATACTATCGAACAGTGGAACAAGATGACAGATTTTCAGATCGAGTCCCAGCTGAACCAGGCGGGTGTTCCATTTACAAAAGATAGTTTCCTTGCAGCTCTGGATGCATGGCAGCAGGGAACAAAAGAGTGTGGGGAATATGTAAGCCACGGTGATTACAAATTCGAACCATCCTCTGATGAACTGAAAGTAACGACCAGTGCAAAATTCAAAGACCGTGATGCAGATATTACATTTGTTTTTGATGAGGACCTTTATCTGGACAGTACAACGATCGATGCACATTACAGCATCGGTGAGATCATGGAAAAAGCAGGACTGAATACAATCCTTGGAATGGGTACCGTATTCGTAATCCTGATCTTTATCTCAATTCTGATCTCCCTGTTCAAATACATTCCTGCACTTGAAGAAAAATTCAAGAACAAAGGAAAATCAGAAAGCACACAGGAAGCAGCTCCGGCTCCGGCAGCAGTTGCAGCACCTGTAGTAGAAGAAGCATCGAATGATGATGAACTGGCAGCAGTTATTTCCGCAGCGATCGCTGCTTATGAAGCAGAAGCCGGTGGAAGCACAGACGGCTTCGTGGTAAGAAGCATCAAGCGTCGTCCATCAAATAAGTGGCACGCATAATTAATTAGGAGGATGAATTCAATGAAAAATTATACAATCACAGTGAATGGCAATGTATATGATGTAACAGTAGAAGAAAACGGAGCAGGTGCAGCGCCGGTTGCAAGACCTGCAGCAGCACCGAAGGCAGCTCCTGCGGCAGCACCAGCAGCACCAAAGGCAGCACCTGCAGGTGGAGCAGGATCCATCGAAGTAAAAGCCGGAGCAGCAGGAAAAGTATTCAAGATCGAAGCAAATGTAGGTCAGGCTGTAAAGAAAGGTGATGCAGTTGTCATCATCGAGGCTATGAAGATGGAGATTCCAGTTGTAGCACCGGAAGACGGAACCGTTGCAAGCATTGATGTAGCAGTAGGCGATGCAATTGATTCAGGCGCTGTTCTTGCTACATTGAACTAACATCATTTATATGGTGTTTATCTAACACGACTGGAGGTTAAAAAATGGAATATATAACGACAACATTAGGAAACCTCGTGCATCAGACGGCGTTTTTCAGTCTTACATGGGGCAATGTAGTCATGATCGCGGTTGCATGTGTTTTCCTTTATCTTGCAATCAGACACGGATTCGAGCCTCTGCTTCTTGTTCCAATCGCATTCGGTATGTTACTGGTTAACATTTATCCGGACATCATGCTTCATGCAGAAGATGCGGCAAATGGAACAGGCGGACTGCTTTACTACTTCTATAAACTGGATGAGTGGTCAATCCTCCCTTCCCTGATCTTCATGGGTGTAGGAGCGATGACAGACTTCGGACCACTGATCGCTAACCCTAAGAGTTTCCTTCTTGGTGCCTCTGCTCAGTTCGGTATCTTTGCAGCATACCTTGGAGCGATGGCTATGGGATTCTCTGACAAAGCGGCAGCAGCGATCTCAATCATTGGTGGAGCTGATGGACCTACCTCTATCTTCCTTGCAGGTAAGTTACAGCAGACAGCTTTACTTGGACCAATCGCGGTAGCGGCATATTCATATATGTCACTGGTGCCGATCATCCAGCCACCGATCATGAAGCTTCTGACAACAGAAAAAGAACGTAAGATTAAGATGGAACAGTTAAGACCTGTTTCCAAGCTTGAGAAGATCTTATTCCCGGTCATCGTTACGATCGTTGTGTGTGTAATTCTTCCTACAACAGCACCACTGGTTGGTATGTTAATGCTTGGTAACCTGTTCCGTGAGTCCGGAGTTGTAAGACAGCTGACAGAGACAGCTTCCAATGCAATGATGTACATCGTAGTTATCCTGCTGGGAACATCCGTAGGAGCAACAACGAGTGCCGAGGCATTCCTTAATATGGATACGATCAAGATCGTAATTCTCGGTCTGATTGCATTCGCATTCGGTACAGCCGCAGGTGTACTGTTCGGTAAACTGATGTGTGTTGCAACACATGGTAAGGTTAATCCACTGATTGGTTCTGCCGGTGTATCTGCAGTTCCAATGGCAGCCAGAGTATCACAGAAGGTCGGAGCTGAGGCAGACCCGACAAACTTCCTTCTGATGCATGCTATGGGACCAAACGTTGCGGGTGTTATCGGTACAGCCGTAGCTGCCGGAACATTCATGGCGATCTTTGGCGTAGGAATTTAAGCGATATATAATTAGGAGGAAAGAAAATGGCAGATATAGTAAAAAAACCTGTAGAGATTACAGAAACGATCCTGCGTGATGCGCATCAGTCTCTGATCGCAACCCGTATGACAACAGAGCAGATGCTCCCGATCGTTGATAAGATGGACAAGGTTGGATATCATTCCGTAGAGTGCTGGGGTGGAGCTACCTTTGATGCATCTCTTCGTTTCTTAAAAGAAGATCCATGGGAAAGACTTCGTAAATTCCGTGATGGATTCAAAAATACAAAACTTCAGATGTTATTCCGTGGACAGAACATCTTAGGATATCGTCCATACGCAGATGATGTGGTAGAATATTTCGTACAGAAATCTGCTGCGAACGGAATCGACATCATCCGTATCTTTGACTGCTTAAATGATCTTCGTAACCTGAAGACAGCAGTTAAGGCTGCAAACAAAGAAAAAGTAGAAGCTCAGATCGCATTATCTTACACTTTAGGTGATGCTTATACACTGGATTACTGGGTAGACATTGCCAAGAAGATTGAAGAGATGGGTGCAAACTCTATCTGTATCAAAGATATGGCTGGTCTTCTGACACCGTATAAGGCAACAGAGCTGATCGGAGCAATGAAAGAAGCGGTAGATCTTCCGATCCAGCTTCATACACACTACACATCAGGTGTTGCTTCTATGACTTACATGAAAGCAGTAGAGGCCGGTGTAGATGTCATTGATACCGCAATCTCACCATTCGCACTTGGAACATCTCAGCCTGCAACAGAAGTTATGGTTGAGACATTCAAGGGAACACCTTATGATACAGGATTAGACCAGAAACTTCTGGCAGAGATCGCTGACTATTTCCGTCCAATCCGTGACGAGGCTCTTGACAGCGGACTCTTAAATCCAAAGAACCTTGGTGTTAACATCAAGACTCTTCTGTATCAGGTACCGGGCGGAATGCTTTCTAACCTGACATCACAGTTAAAAGAGCAGGGTGCGGAAGACAAGTTCTACGATGTACTTGAGGAAGTTCCAAGAGTACGTAAAGACCTTGGAGAACCACCGCTTGTTACACCTTCCTCACAGATCGTTGGTACACAGGCTGTATTCAATGTATTGATGGGAGAACGTTACAAAGTAGCAACAAAAGAGACAAAAGACCTCTTAAGCGGAAAATACGGACAGACAGTAAAACCTATGAATCCGGACGTGATCAAGAAAGTACTTGGCGATGATCCTGAGATCATCACATGCCGTCCGGCAGATCTGATTCCGGATGAATTAGACACACTTCGCAAAGAATGCGAACAGTGGATCCAGCAGGATGAAGATGTACTGTCTTACGCACTGTTCCCACAGGTAGCTGTAGACTTCTTCAAGTATAGAGAAGCACAGCAGACAAAGGTGGATGCGACAGTAGCGGATACGGAAAACGGAAGTTATCCTGTATAGGTTTTCGGGGACGTCAAGTGTAGAAGTGCCTGGTCCAATGCGACTTCGGGTGCTTGCAATCCGTAGGCGGAAAATGAGACCATAAAATAAGAACCGAATACATTCGGACGGAAAATCCTGATGATTTTCCGCCTCAGGTATTCTTTTGGGATGTGCTTGTAGCACATCCCAAATCTTATTTTACGGTCTTATTTTCTGCCAACGCCTTGAAAAGCACCCTGCGAATGCATTGAACCAGGCACTTCTACACTTGACTGTTCGCGAAAATATACGAGGATAGCGGGGAGTGTGGCTTCTCAGAAAGTAGTGGAAAAAGCGAGATGAAAGACGTTTTCCGGCGGAGGCCCAATGGCTTGGTGGTAACAGTAAATTCACTTTCGGTTGTCGGAGTGTGTGGCTAAGGGATAGGTGGCGGTATGGGTGAGCAGATATCGTTGATGGGATTAGAAGATGTTAAAAGAAAAGTTGGGAAAATCAGGATTCAAGATGTGCTACAAGCACAGCTTGAAAGAATACCTGAGGTGAGAAATCATTAAGATTTCTCGCTGAATGTATTCGGTGCCTGATTTTTCCCAACTTTTCTTTGTTACATCTTCTTTCCCAGCATAAGCATCTGCTCACCCATACCGCCACCTATCCCGTAACCACATATGCCCCACCCGAACTAATTGACTATTCCCCCACAAAGCTATATAATAAAACCATTGTTTGAAAAAGAGGTACATCGCATGAGCGTAAAAAATGAACTGCTGAAGATGATCGATGAAAGATATCAGAAATTCAGCAAAGGACAGAAAAAACTGGCGGATTTTATCCGTGAGGATTATGATAAAGCGGCTTTTTTGACGGCTGCGAAGATGGGGGAAGAGGTTGGCGTCAGTGAATCGACAGTTGTGAGATTTGCAACTGCCCTTGGATATGACGGGTATCCGGAGTTCCAGAAGGCTCTGGGAGAACTGGTGCGGATGAAGCTGAATTCCATCCAGCGTATGGAAGTGACGTATGGGCGGATCAGCCAGGGGGAGATCCTTGCTTCGGTTCTGCATTCGGATATTGAGAAGATCAAGCTTACGATGGAAGCAATTGACCATGAGGCATTTGAAATGGCGGTAGATACGATCTTAAAAGCAAAACGGATCTATGTGATCGGAATCAGAAGCTGCTCGCCGCTCGCAAGCTTCTTAAGCTTTTATCTGAATCTGATCTGCGAGAATGTAACGGCTGTCAATACGAACAGTTCCAGCGAGATTTTTGAACAACTGATCCGTGTCAGTGAAGATGATGTGGTGATAGGAATCAGTTTTCCGAGATATTCCATGCGTACTTTGAAAGCACTGGAATTTGCAAGCAATCGGAAAGCTACGGTGATCACACTGACAGACAGTGTACATTCTCCGATGACGTTGTATTCTTCCTGCAACCTGATCGCAAGAAGCGATATGGCATCCATTGTAGATTCACTGGTGGCACCTTTGAGTGTGATCAATGCACTGGTCGTAGCGCTCTGTATGAAGAAGCAGAAAGAGGTTATTACAACGCTTGAGACACTGGAACAGATCTGGGATGAATATCAGGTGTACAGTAAGGATGAACTGAATATGGTGGGGGATCGAGTTGAACTTTCCGGAAATGAAAATGGAAAACCAGAGAAGGATAATGGAAGATGAGTAAAGTAGTTATCGTTGGAGGAGGAGCGGCAGGAATGTTCGCTTCTATCGCAGCAGCCGAATGCGGACATCAGGTTGTGGTATATGAGAAGAATGAAAAGCTTGGAAAAAAATTGTATATTACAGGAAAAGGAAGATGCAATATAACCAATGCCTGCGATATGGAAGGATTATTTGAGGCAGTCAGAACAAATGCAAAGTTCTTATACAGCAGTTTTTACGGATACACGAATCAGCAGGTGATCGATTTCTTTGAGCGGATCAATGTGCCGGTGAAGATTGAACGTGGAGACCGTGTATTTCCGGTGTCGGATCGTTCTTCGGATGTCATCCGTGGTCTGGAACGGGAGATGGACCGTCTGGGCGTGGAAGTGCATCTGCGCACGGCAGTAAAAAAAATAGTGGAAAAAGACGGACATTTTGAAAAAGTAATACTGGGAGACCAGACGCAGGTTTGTGCAGATGCATGTATCGTGGCAACGGGCGGATTGTCTTATCAGTCAACCGGATCCACCGGTGATGGCTTCCGCTTTGCAGAAAGCCTCGGTCATACCGTGACGGAATGTATGCCGGCGCTGGTACCGATGGAATGCAAAGAGGACTGGGTGCCCGAACTGCAGGGACTTTCTCTTCGGAATGTTAATGTGACGATCTGTGACGGAAAGAAAAAGCTGTACGACGATTTCGGAGAAATGTTATTTACGCATTATGGTGTGAGCGGACCGCTGATCTTAAGTGCGAGCAGTTATGTCGGAAAGAAACTGAAAGCAAAAGAACTGACGCTTAAGATCGATCTGAAACCGGCGCTTTCAGAGGAGCAGCTGGATCACAGGGTGCTCCGTGAATTTGAGGAGAATCAGAACCGTCAGTTTAAGAATGCGGTACACAAGCTGTTCCCGTCAAAACTGATTCCGGTTATGATCGAATTGAGCGGGATCGATCCGGAAAAGAAAGTCAATGTGATCACAAAAGAAGAACGTCTGGGATTTGTCAGACTGATCAAGAATCTTGAGTGTACGCTTACAGGTCTGAGAGATTACAATGAAGCGATCATCACAAAAGGTGGAATCAAGATCAAAGAAGTCGATCCGGGAACGATGGAATCAAGAGTTGTGAAAGGATTGCATTTTGCCGGAGAGGTTCTGGATCTGGATGCAGTGACGGGTGGATTTAACCTTCAGATCGCCTGGTCTACAGCGTATGCGGCGGGAACCGGAATAGAAAGCGCAGATGAATAAAATAGAAAATAAAAACAGAGGAGAGATACCATGGGATATAATGTGGCGATAGACGGACCGGCAGGTGCCGGAAAAAGCACGATTGCGAAGCTTGTAGCAAAGGAAAAAGGATACATTTACGTAGATACAGGAGCCATGTACAGAGGTCTTGCGATTCATTTTCTGGATAAAGGGATCCAGCCGCAAGAGACAGAGAAAGTGATCGAAGCATGCAAGGATGCGGAAGTGACGATCGCATATGAAGATGCCGTACAGCATGTATACCTGAACGGAAAGGATATTTCATCACGTCTGAGAAATGAAGAGGTGGGAAATATGGCATCTGTAACCTCCGCAATTCCGGAAGTGCGTAAGAAACTGCTGGAATTGCAGCAGAATCTTGCAAAGACACAGAATGTGATCATGGACGGAAGAGACATCGGGACCTGTGTTCTTCCGCATGCGGATGTGAAAGTATATCTGACGGCAAGCGTTGAGACGCGAGCAAAGAGACGTTACCAGGAACTGCAGGAAAAAGGGGAAGACTGTAATCTGGAAGAGATCGCACATGACATTGAAGAGCGCGACCGCAGAGATATGACGCGTGAGATCGCACCGCTGAAGCAGGCGGAGGATGCGGTTCTTGTAGACAGCTCGGACATGACGATCGCCGAAGTGGTGAAAACAATCGTAGATCTGTGCAGATAGATAAAGTTGGCAGAGAAAGGAATTGCATGATATGAATGTCGAACTTGCAAAGACAGCAGGATTCTGCTTCGGAGTGAAGCGTGCGGTAGATACCGTATACCAACAGATAGAACAATATCGGGGAGAGAAGATATTTACCTACGGACCGATCATCCATAATGAAGAAGTGATCAAGGATCTGAGAAGCCACGGTGTAGAAGTCCTGAATGATGAAGAAGAACTGAAAACGGCAGATGCGGATGTGGTAGTGATACGGTCCCATGGTGTAGCAAAATATATCTACGATATCATGGAAGAACGTGGAATTACCTGTGTGGATGCAACGTGTCCTTTCGTGAAGAAGATTCATAAGATCGTTGCAGAAAAAAGCGCAGAGGGGTCATACATTGTGATTGTCGGAAACGGTGAGCATCCGGAGGTGCAGGGAATCCACGGCTGGGCAGGAGAACAGGTGACGGTGGTGCAGACACCGGAAGATGCAGAACGATTTGAATTGCCGGATAAAGATCAGAAAGTATGTATCGTGGCCCAGACGACATTTAACTACAATAAATTCAAAGAATTAGTTGAAATTATTTCGAAAAAGAGGTATGATATAGTTGTTTTAAATACGATTTGCAATGCGACGAAAGAAAGGCAGACTGAAGCCCGTCAAATTGCAGCGAGAGTAGATGCTATGGTTGTGATAGGTGATAAACGTAGTTCGAATACTCAGAAGCTATTTGAAATCTGCAAAGAGGAATGTTTGAATACGTACTATATACAGACACTTGACGATTTGGATATTAATCAATTAAGGTCCGTGGAATCAGTAGGTATTACAGCAGGGGCATCCACGCCCAATAAAATAATTGAGGAGGTTCAAAATAATGTCAGAATTAACTTTTGAACAAATGTTAGAAGAGTCTTTTAAGACAATAAGAAATGGAGAGGTTGTAGATGGTACAGTCATCGACGTTAAACCTGATGAAATCATCTTGAATATAGGCTACAAAGCAGACGGTATCATTACAAGAAACGAATATACTAACGAGGCAAATGTTGATCTTACAACAGTTGTATCTGTTGGTGATCAGATGAGCGCAAAAGTCCTGAAGGTAAATGACGGAGAAGGACAGGTTCTGCTGACATACAAGAGACTTGCAGCAGAAAAAGGAAATGAAAGATTAAAAGAAGCATTCGAGAATCATGAAGTATTAAAAGCTCCTGTAACTCAGATTCTTGGCGGTGGATTAAGCGTAGTAGTTGACGAAGCAAGAGTATTCATTCCTGCAAGCCTTGTTTCTGACACATATGAAAAAGACCTGAGCAAATATCAGGGACAGGAGATCGAGTTCGTGATCAGCGAGTTCAATCCTAGAAGAAACCGCGTGATCGGTGACAGAAGACAGCTCCTTGTTGCTGAACGTGCTGAAAAACAGAAAGAACTGTTTGCAAAGATCAGTGTAGGAGACAGAATGGAAGGAACTGTAAAGAACGTTACAGATTTCGGAGCATTCATCGATCTTGGCGGAGTAGATGGTCTTCTTCATATCTCCGAAATGTCTTGGGGACGTGTTGAGAATCCTAAGAAAGTATTCCAGGTAGGAGATAAAGTGGAAGTGATGATCAAAGATATCCATGATACAAAGATCGCACTCAGCCTGAAATTCCCGGAGACAAATCCATGGGCAAATGCAGCAGAGGATTATGCAGTAGGAACAGTGATCACAGGAAAAGTTGCAAGAATGACAGATTTCGGAGCATTCGTTGAATTAGCTCCTGGAGTAGATGCATTACTTCATGTTTCACAGATTTCAAGAGCTCATGTTGACAAACCGTCAGACGTACTTTCAGTAGGACAGGAGATCACAGCTCAGGTCGTAGACCTGAACGAAGCTGAGAAGAAGATCAGCCTGAGCATGAAAGCATTAGAGCAGCCGGAAGAAGCTTCTGAAGAGACAGACGCTGAATAATATTGTGACAGATATACAAGGATAGAGGTGATTTCCTCTATCCTTTCTGAAGCTAAAGATAACAATGAGCCGGGATAAGTAAAAAGGCTCAATGATGTACTATCTTGGGAAACCTGCCTATGGCAGGTTTTCTGTGCGTATATGCATTTGTTAAAAATGCGACAAGATGTTCATGAAAATATACAATGGAATTAGTCACTTTCTATAGAAAATTGTCTATTTTTCCTGTATATTATATAAAGAGTAAATAGGAAGGAAGGAAAAAAGGATGGCATTGTTAACATTTAAGGGTGGAATCCACCCGGATGACGGCAAGAGCCTGGCTAAAGATAAGGCAATTGTCGAAGTAAAACCTAAGGGCGATCTGGTGTATCCTGTATCACAGCATATCGGTGCTCCGGCAAATCCTGTGGTAGCTGTTGGCGATCATGTTTTAAAAGGCCAGATGATAGCAGAAGCAGGAGGATTTGTGTCTGCTCCGATCTATGCATCTGTATCCGGAACAGTAAAGGCTATTGCACCGCATCTGAACCCGACAGGCGGAAGAGTGAACAGTATCGTGATCGAGAATGATGGCGAGTACAAAGAAGTGGAATATCCGGAAGTGACTCCGTTAGAAGATATGAGCAAAGAAGACATTCTGAATGCGATTGGAACAGCGGGAGTTGTAGGTATGGGTGGTGCAGGTTTCCCTACCAGAGTAAAGCTTTCACCGAAGGAACCGGAAAAGATTGATTATATCATTGCAAACTGTGCAGAGTGTGAGCCATATATCACCGCTGACTACAGAACAATGATCGAGACTCCGGAAAAGCTGGTCGGAGGAATGAAGATCATTCTCCGTCTGTTCGACAACGCAAAGGGAATCTTTGGCGTAGAGGACAACAAACCGGATTGTATCGAAAAATTAAAAGAACTGACGAAAGATGAACCACGTATCGAGGTGATGGCTCTGAAGACCAAGTATCCTCAGGGTGGTGAGCGTCAGCTTATCTATGCAACAACAGGACGTGCGATCAATTCTGCAATGCTTCCGGCAGATGCAGGATGCGTCGTAGACAACGTGGCTACAATGGTAAGTGTTTACCAGGCAGTAGTAGAAGGAAAGCCTTCTATGGAGCGTGTAGTGACAGTCAGTGGTGATGCGGTTGCAGAACCAGGTAACTTCCGAGTTCCGTTTGGTATGAACCAGCAGGAACTGGTAGAAGCAGCAGGAGGATTTAAGACAGAGCCTGAGAAACTCATCTCCGGTGGTCCGATGATGGGATTCTCCATGTTCTCATTAGATGTACCTGTAACAAAGACATCTTCATCAATTCTTGGATTTACCAAAGATGAAGTGGCTAAGATGGAGCCGTCTGCATGTATCAACTGCGGACGCTGTGTAGAAGCCTGTCCAAGCCGCCTGATCCCATCGAGACTGGCGGATTATGCAGAACATCATGACGAAGAGAAGTTTACAAAACATGAAGGACTCGAATGTATGGAATGTGGTTCGTGCAGTTTCGTATGTCCGGCAAAACGGCCGCTGAAACAGGCAATCGGATCTATGAGAAAGATTGCTTTAGCGAACCGTAGAAAGAAAAAATAAAACAAGAAAGAAGAAGAGGTGAACAAAAGTGAGTGAGAACAATTTGAAAATGTCATCTTCACCACATATTCGTTCCAAAGCGACTACCAGTAATATTATGATGCTGGTGGCCATCGCACTTTTGCCGGCATCTGCATTTGGTGTATGGAACTTTGGACTGCCGGCATTCGGAATGCTGGTTACAACAACGGTTGTAGCAGTATTGACGGAATACATATACGAAAAATTAATGCACAAGAAGATTACGATCAATGACTGGAGTGCAGCAGTAACAGGACTGTTACTCGGACTGAATATGCCTCCTACAGCTCCGTGGTGGATGGGAGCAATCGGTAGTGTATTTGCTATTCTGATCGTAAAACAGTTATTCGGAGGTCTGGGACAGAACTTTATGAACCCGGCTCTCGGCGCAAGATGCTTTCTTCTGCTTTCATTTACAAGCCAGATGACAAGCTTTGTATATGATGGTGTGACAGGGGCTACACCACTTGCACAGTTAAAAGCAGGTAATACAGTGAATACGATGGATATGCTGATCGGTAGAATTCCTGGAACAATCGGTGAGACATCCGTGATCGCAATCGTGATCGGAGCAATCTTCCTGATCCTTATGGGAGTAATTGATCTCAGAATTCCTGGAACATACATTGTTACATTTGTGATCTTTGTCGGAATCTTCGGACATATTGCAAATCCGGATGTCGGATTCTTTGATCCACAGTACATCACAGCACATCTCTGCGGAGGCGGACTGATGCTTGGTGCATGGTTCATGGCAACCGATTATGTAACATCTCCGATCACACCGAAAGGACAGTTTGTATATGGTATTATCCTTGGTGTGTTAACAGGTCTGTTCCGTCTGTTTGGCGGTTCCGCAGAAGGAGTTTCTTATGCGATCATCATCAGTAACCTTCTGGTGCCATTGATCGAGAGAGTTACTCTTCCAAAACCATTTGGTAAAGGAGGAGAAAAATAATGAATAAGATTGTTAAGAATACACTGATCCTTACACTGATTACTGTAATTGCAGGAGTCCTTCTTGGTGCGGTATATGAAGTTACCAAGACTCCGATCGCACAGTCACAGGAGACAGCCAAAAAAGAAGCATGGCAGGCAGTATTTTCAGATGTAAAACTGGATGATTTCAAAGCAGAAGATGTAGATCAGAAGGCTGCAGACAAAGCTGTAAAAGATATGGGTGTCAATGCAACGATCGACGAAGTCTGTACAGCAGGTGATGCAGGATATGTCATCACAACAACAGACAAAGACGGATTCGGCGGCAATATCCAGATTACAGTTGGTATTAAGAAAGACGGTACGATCAACGGTGTATCTATTCTTTCTATCAGCGAGACAGCAGGTCTTGGAATGAAAGCTACAGAGCCTTCATTCTATAACCAGTATGTGAATAAACAGGCTGATAAATTCGTGGTTTCCAAAGACGGTGGAGACGGAGAACAGATCGATGCCTTAAGTGGTGCAACCATTACTTCAAGAGCAGTAACAGGAGCTGTCAATGCAGCACTCGGATATTATCAGAATGCATTTAAATAAACAGGAGGTAGTTAGTCATGAATAAATGTACTGAAAGAGTATATAACGGTCTGATCAAAGAAAATCCTACCTTCGTTCTGATGTTAGGAATGTGTCCGACCCTGGCGGTAACAACATCCGCTATTAACGGTTTAGGTATGGGACTGTCCACAACAGTCGTACTTGTACTGTCAAATATGTTGATCTCTATGTTACGTAAGGTGATTCCGGATTCAGTCAGAATGCCGGCATTCATCGTAGT
>ENA-ORTP01001224-ORTP01001224.1-human-gut-metagenome-genome-assembly--contig:-NODE-1224-length-27624-cov-246.508034_pt1 | contig 27624 bp, 19 predicted proteins | sample MGYA00241913_ERZ509190 | MGnify/ENA primary metagenome ERZ509190 (study PRJEB26280, sample SAMEA2338839) | human gut metagenome | biome: human gut; feature: human-associated habitat; material...
CCGCCTCAGAGCGAATATATAGGCATATCCGATGATAACAAGCGTTATTTGGAGGATGGCGATTTGAGGGATGCACTGGGTAGTGATGAGGATGCTGTGACGTATGATAATATTTTCCCGAAACGGACGGGTACGGTTACTGCTTTGGTGGCTGATGATATAAACAGCTTCATTGATGATACAATGGACTTTGACCTGAACGAGAAAGACGATAAAGGTACAAAGTATCTGATTAACGAGGTATCGGCAAAGATTAATTTCATTTCGGGTAAATTAGCCGGACAACAATTTGAATTGGCGAAAAAGGGAGGATACGACCATGCAACAAAAAGGTTTACGCTCATTCCATTTACGGACAACAGGGGGCTAACTATTCCTACCACTGAAAGCGAGGCTTACCGAATAACGGAGGGTGACACGTATAAGATTACGGATATTCACCTGCCTAAATCTTATGAAGATGATGCAGAGGAAGATTTATGGTATGCCGGATATAACGAGTTCAAGCCACGCACACAGGCACGGGCGCAATATCAGCTTACCTTTGAACGTTCCTATTTTTTGAACGCTTTGCCAAGCGATAGCGAAACAACCGTCTTTCATGTGGGTAACTATGTACCCGTGAAAGATGAGCGTTTCGGTATTGAAAAGAATATCCGCATCCAAAAGGTGACAAAGAACCTGCTTGTGGAGCATGACTATACACTGACCCTTTCGGACATTACAGCCATTTCCCCAATCACTCAAACGGTTGTGGATGTTGGACGGCACGAAACAATCATAGAAAACAATCGGCTTCGGGACTTGACTAAGGCACGGAGGGGATGGCGTACAACAGAGGAACTGCGTACAATGGTGTATGATACGGACGGTTATTTTGACCCCGAAAACATCAAGCCCAATTCCATTGACACCAATATGCTTACGGTGGGGTCTAAGAGCCAACAATTTGTTTTGATAGATGTGATACTGCAAGCCAACGTAAACGGAATATCCAATCGTTTTGATGCTTCTGCCGGGGTATTGGCTCACTTGACTATTGATGATGAGATAATCAAGCATTGGAACATGGCGGCTGGCTCATTCACTCTATCAAGCCCAAAGGGGTACTATGTGTTTGCCAAGTGTTCCAAGAAAAGCACGGATGGCATTTGGTATGTGACACAGGAACAACTAAAGGTTGAACCAACCGAAGACCCGAATAACTATTATTTCCAAGTGGGTATATTGGGGTCAGTGCATTCGGATGATGATTTCAGGGACTTTACCACCACCTACGGATTTACCCGTATTAATGGGAACACTATCACTACGGGTAAGATTATAACAAGCGATAAGGAGTGCTATTTGGATTTGGACGGCAACAAGTTCCGTATCGGTGATTCTTCAAGTTCTATTGATTGGAACGTAACGGCAAAACGCCAATTAACGTTGCACAACGTCCGTTTGCTTTCTGATAGTGGGGACACCTCACATATCGGGGTGTTCCGTGGCACATATAACCCGAAGTACGTGTACTATGCCGGGGATGAGGTGGCTTACACGGTGAATGGTGAAACGTGTACCTACCGATACACTAACCCCACACCAAGCATGGGCAACCTGCCTACCAATTCCGTATATTGGTCGGTTGTGGCGAAAGGTTCTACCGGGGATAAGGGAGAAAGCGGTTTATCCGTATTCTATACCTATAATGACAGTGAAACCAAGCCTGCCACCCCTACGGGGGATGGCTCTACGGGAGGTTGGCACAGAACTTCGTCCGAAAACGTGGTTTGGATGAGTATAAAGAACGCCAAGACTGATACGGAGGGTGCGTGGGGTATTCCTTTTCGTGTGCGTGGTGCTGATGGTACTTCAATCAATATCAAAGGTTCTAAGGACAATGTTTCACAACTGCCTACCGTTGGAAATTCAGAGGGCGATGCTTATCTAATCGGGGGCAACCTCTATATTTGGGATGGCACGAACTGGAAAGATGTTGGAGCTATTAAGGGGGAAGATGGAAAGAGTAGCTATCTTCATAAGAAGTATTCCGATGATGGCGGCAAAACGTTCACAGCCGGAAACGGTGAAACACCCGGAAGATGGTTGGGTTTGTATGTGGATATGATACCCACCGATAGCGACAAACCAAGTGCCTACAAGTGGAGCGACACGAAAGGACAAGACGGAACGCCCGGTTTACCCGGTGAAGATGGGCGTACTCCATACTTCCATATCAAGTATTCGGACAACGGGGGAATGTCGTTCACTGCAAACAATGGTGAAGAGCCGGGCGACTACATAGGGCAATACACCGACTACGTGCAGAAAGACAGTGATAATCCGATGGATTACACTTGGGCTTTGATTAAAGGCGAATCGGGTACAGGTGGAACGGATGCCGGAGCTGGTGAATATTACGAGTATCGTTACGCTAAAAATGGCTCGACTTTAGTACCGCCCGATTTGGATGTTAATTCTTCCAACCCTACCGGGTGGAGTACGGAAATGCCGAAAGTAGGAGCGTTGGAATATATTTGGTGTACAATGGCTAAGAAGTCCGGGCTTGCAGACCGTACCAAATTTCATTTGCCCATTGAAGCTAACGACACTTCAAGCATTGCCGATATTTCGGGTAACGGTTATAATGGTGTGCTGGGCGGTGGGACGGTAGTAAAAGACGGAACGAGATATGCCCTCAATCTGAGTGGTGGAATGGAGAGCCGTATTCCTTATGATTTACCCTTTGGGGAAAGTTTTACACTCTGTTTTTGGATGAAGTCAGACCAAAATCAAGTCAAGTGGATGTTGAACGGATATAACGGTAGGCACTATGTGGAAAAGAGTATTGCAATCACGCCTAATACGTGGTTTCACCTTGCATTCCGTTTTAATGACCGTACCGTTACGGTATTCAAAAACGGAGAGCAATTACATAGTGGTAGCGTTAATATCATGGCTGTAGGCTTTGCTATTTACGATGATGATGTATTCGGTTCTGCCGTGTATTTCGATGATATACGTTTGTTGATGGGGGCTTTACCTGTGAATGACATTGCTTCCGTAATGAATGGCAAAGCAGACCTGATGATACAGAAATGGAGTACCCCTATTCGTGTAAATCCTTATGATGGTGAAGATGGAAAGCCTGGTGTTAGTGTGACATTGGCAGATGTGGAATATGCACAAAGCACGTCAAATTCAGTTGCGCCTACTACGGGGTGGCAGACAACCGCCCCGACATGGATAAATGGGAGGTATATATGGAGTAGAACGAAAGTATCTTATTCAGACAACACGACTACCTACACTAAGGCGGTTTGTATTACAGGCGGCAAAGGCTCTACGGGTGATAGCGGTGTTGGCGTAAGTTCTATTATTGAACAATACTACCTATCCAGTTCGGCAACCTCATTACTTAATGGCTCATGGAGTACAACACGCCCAACTTGGAAAGACAAATGGTATATATGGACACGCTCGGTTATCACTTATACGAATGGAACGAGCGACACTACGGCTGCAATATGTGTAACGGGGTCGAAAGGTGATAAAGGTGAAGATGGAAAGCCGGGTGATAAGGGGGAGAAAGGCGATAGCCCCGTACTTGTTTATAGGGGTATTTATGATTCATCCAAGACTTATTACGGAAATAGCAAACGGTTGGATGCTGTAAAATACAACAATCAATACTATATAGTCCGTATTGATGCAGGAACATTCTCAAATGTCACTCCCACGACAACAAGCAAATGGAATACGTTTGGAGCGCAATTTGAAACTATTGCCACAAACTTGTTATTGGCTGAGGGGGCAAACATTGGAGATTGGTTTATTAAGGGCGGTAAGATTGTTTCCACTATGGGTAATGGTAACAGGGTAGAGCTGGATGCTTCAATGGCTCGTATTTATATTGAATCTTCAAGTGGTGGTGGTGATTATGCGCTCGTTGATTTTGGCGCAAAAATGACAATAGATGCCAACCGTGGAATTTTTGAAACAAGGGCTAAAAATGCTCCTAACTATTCTAATGCGGTTTCCTATATGTCACCAACGGGAATATTCTCAAATATGGCAGGTACGGACGGTATGCCAGCAAGTAGCGGATATACGCACCGTGGGGCTATTGTTGGGCTTGGTTTTGCAAATGTTCCGGCAAGAACATGGGCTATAAATGCGGTAGATACAATCGTGGCAGGTGTTTATGGTCGGGCTTCTAATTCGGGGACTGCACCAGCCTTTGGCGGTTTCTTCTATGATTTATTTGCCGGAGGCTTGATTTTTGGTCGAAAGTGTATTACAGGAACGTCGAATAACACATGGTATTTGAATAGAGAAGATACCGTGGTAATAGGGTACACGTCTGCCGCATCAGTAGTGTATCTTCCGGCTTCTCCTAAAGAAGGACAGGTTATATTTGTAAAGCAGTGGTGGAGAGGCTATATGAGATTCAGACCAAGAAGCGGCTACCTAATCTATGATGATACTTCGGTAAATGACTACTACGATTTTGGAGAGGGTCAAGGTGGTATGTTTGTATATACCGTAGGATATGTAGATGGAGTTAAAAAACAAGCATGGTTAGTAAGTAGATGGAAATACTAAAAATATGGAAGAAAGAGTATTATACGGATATATGGATGGCGACTATCTACAATGTATAGAAATAGCCCCTATTCCTCAAAAAATCAGAAATGAGAAAACGGGGGAAATAACAACACGCATGGTATCGGTTATTGAACAGGTGGCTGAACTGCCAACCATATATAAGCCAGTGGATGCAATAGATGAAAGTAAACAAAACACAGATAAGGAGGGCTATGTTGTGCGCATTGTGCCATACGATGCCGGGGACAGGATTTCATTCAGATACATAGAAGTCCCCGACTTTCAAAAGGTGGCACATGAGATTGAACGCTCAAAGGAGGTGTTGGCAAGTAGCGATTATAAGATAATCAAATGCTACGAAGCCGCCCTAATGGGGTATGCAATGCCGTATGAGATAAAGGCATTGCATAATGAAAGGCAGTTGCTAAGAGATAAAATCAATGAACTTGAAGCACGTTATACCTCATTATCTGATGATATACTTTAATTATAATCATAAATGTGTTCAACAAACACATTTATGATTATATTTGCAGTTAAATAAACTTGATTTACTCAGTGAATTATGGAAACAACGATGTACAGCCTACGGATTCTTTCCAAAGGTAAGGTTACAGACCTTTCCAATGGTTTTGCTTTGGGTGGTGTTCCGTTTACCGTCTTTGTACGACCTAAAGAGGTTACGATGGAAACAAGTACGCTGCTTAAATGCAAGCTCATTTGTGATAAGGAATTTAGTATGTTCCCCGTACCTATCGGGGATTGGACGCCCGGAGCGATAGCCGTAATATCCCCAAACGGTATCGACCTTTCGGTATATGATGTGTATTGGGGTGCTGGTGAAACTATTAAATAACTTATAGCTATGGGATTATTATTGGGAAGCGGAAACACGAAACCGCAATATCCTTACGACCAATGGTATGGGGTGCAAGGTGATTTCAACTCACAGGACTACAAACTAAAGCGTGTGGGTAATTTGGATTTGCACCGTACATTACCCATTCAAGCGAAGCAGAAACGCTTTGTGGAAAACCCTGACGGCTCGGTTAAGTATTACCTTAACCAAAATGACAGCCGTAAAAAGGATTCGGGTGCAACGGCTTTGATTGACAGCACGGACGGTAATGTAATGCTTGAAAAGCCGGAATATTACTTCAAGTTGGAAATAGAGGGAACGAAATGGATTCGTGCCTATTCCGAATATCCGTTGCCCGGCTTTATCAAGATGGAACGAAAGACGGTAAGCCCGTGGTATGCAACGGTGGATATTACCAACTCTGTAGCCGTTTCGGGATGTTGGCTCACTTGGAATGGCGATGAAATTGCAAGGGATTCAGACGGATTTGTTATACTCAAAGCGAATGCCGCACAATTCAGAGGCGGTTCGGGTGCTGGTGATGCCGCTAAGGATGGTACTTACAACTCCATGTTGGGTATGCCTCGTACTTCCATTTCAAAGGCTGGTGTTCGTCCTCTTTGCAAGAACGGAACACACCACGGGGCGTACAGGGTGTACAATGAAATTGCTTGGTTGCAACGTGTGGAATATGCCTCATTGCACTGCCAAGATGCTTACACCGAAACGCTGACTGCTGACGGATTCCATCAAGGAGGCTTAGGGAGTGGTCCGGTTGTTAATGGTACGGAGTGGAATACATGGGGAAGTTACAAACCCTTTGTGCCTTGCGGTGTTACTGCAACGCTGGGAAACAACACGGGTAAGGTGTCCTACACCATCAAGGGATGGACTGGTGGCGATAAGGTGGTACAAGTAACCTCTTACCGTGGCTTGGAAACTCCTTATGAATACTTGTGGATGCTTGCTGATGATGTACTAATTTGGCATAAAGCGGATGTATCTATTGCCTATGTATGCGAAGACCCGACAAAATTCACCTCTCATTCAGATAGTGCTACTACCGTACCTATCGGATATGAAGCCATTACGGAGCTTCCACGAACTGAGGGCTATGTGCTTTCTATGGCTCATTCCACTAAAGGTTATTCCTTTGCCGAAAAAGTAGGAGGTTCAAGTAATAAAGGGTATTGCGATTACTATTGGACTCCCACAGGTGGTAGTACGTGGTCTGCTGTAGGCTGGTATGGTGCCCTTTTGTCTGCTGGTGCGATTGGTGGTGCGTCTGCGGGTTTCGGGTGTCTGTATGCGGGTGGTCGTTCCTCGAATGCGGGTGCGTACGTTGGGTTCCGCTTGTGCCGTTTTTGACGGACTGCAAAACTCGGTGAACGGAGCAACGAAAATGGCGTTGGATTGAAAAAAATAAAAACATAACAGGGTTGTGGCGGCTGGTGCCCTTTTGTCTGCTAATGCGAATAATGGTGCGAATGCGGGTTTCGGTTATCTGAATGCGAATAATCGTTCCTCGAATGCGAATGCGAACATTGGGTTCCGCTTTTACCGTGGTTTCAACTTATAACTGTTGCTGCCACGCCCTTACCTCACAGGGACTATCGGCACGTCTGATAGTTGGTAAAATAATATGGATTAGGACGGTGCAAGTAAGTAATTGAAAGCTCTGTTTTAGAACAACGGCACAAATGGGTGTAGTAAAGACTGAATACGGGTTATGTTATACGGCTGATACCTGCTTTAATCAATACTCGGATTTTGAGGATTGCGGTTTATATGTCGGTGATACAGGAAAGATATTCATTTCCCAAGCTAAGAAAATTAAGAATGTTTATCACCTGATATATGAATGCTCCAACCTCATACGGGCGCAATATAAGGCACAGCAAGGCAAAGGAGAGCGTACCGAAATATCCAAGTTCAATGAGAACATTTTGGAGAATTTGGATAGCTTGTACTGGGACTTGCGCAATGAAACTTATACCCCCGGTGAATATCGGATTAAGGTTATATATGAGCCGAAAGAAAGGGTGATTATGATTGCCCCGTTCTTCCCGGACAGGATAGTACACCATTGCATTATCAATGTGTTGGGGCGTTACTGGACTAACTTCTTCATTGCGAATACATACGCTTGTATCAAAGGGCGTGGTATTCATAAATGTATGGAGGATGTGCATACGGCTTTAATCATAGACAGAAAAGGTACAAGGTTCTGTTTGAAGATTGACATCAAGAAGTTCTATGATAACATAGACCACGCAGCATTGAAAAGGATAATCCGCTACACTATAGCGGATGAACAACTGTTAAGGCTGTTGGATAAGATAATAGATAGTAACGGTAAAGACAAGGGGCTGCCAATAGGCAATTTCACAAGTCAATATTTGGCTAATCTCTATTTAGCATATTTCGACCATTGGGTTAAAGAAGAACTGGCTAAGATAGTGATGAAGCGTTTTGGGGTGAAAATCTACTACTATCGCTATATGGATGATATGGTGATACTATGCGCTGACAAAGAGGCACTGCATTTCGTACTCGACATGATGGGGCTTTACTTGGGTGGCGAATTGAAAGTAGAGATTAAAAGCAACTGGCAGATATTCCCGGTTGATGCTCGTAGCATTGATTATGTGGGATTCAAACAAAACCATTACGGCATATTGCTAAGAAGCGGTATTCTGAAAAGGTTTTATAAGAAATTCCACCGCACCATCAATAAATACGAAATCAAAGATGAAACGGATATTAAACACTTCTTCCCATCTGAATATGGCTGGATAATCAGATGCTCGGAGGAACACAGTAAATTCATTTTTAATAATTGTTTGAACGATGGAAGCAAATGTTTTGACTACAGGGCTGCTGGCTAAGACTAAGCCGGAGGTGATAGATTCTCTTAATAACGGGCAGGGAACGTTCCTTTATAACCATAACATCAAAGAGGTTAAGGTTATTGCAGACAAAGAGGGTGGCATTGAGATTACGACTGATGCGGAACGTGCCACAGGCACGATGTTCCAATATGACAGCGTGAGGGTGGAATATCCAAAAACGGCTGATAATATTTTCAGCACGTTGCTTACTGCAAGATACCCGGCTAAGACAGAAAGTAAGCTGGTAAACGAATATCAGTCTGCCATGCTGGGATTGCTTGCCGAAAGTGCGAAATCCCCCTATGAGAACTTTTTGAAAGACCGTTTGGCTATCCGTGAAATGGTGGATGCCGATTGTGAAACCTATAATATACCGATGGACTTATGAACGAGGTAATGGACTTTGAGGAAACCGAATCCTTGAATGAAGATATTTTCGATTGTGAATACACCTCAGTAGATGCCGTGATTAATGAGGTCACGGTGTTTACGGGATGTAAGGAAAGACAGACAGAGAACGGAACGAGAACACTAATCGCCTATGGCGAGGGTATCGGTGCATCCGCTTTCTATACTGATAGTAAGAAGTTGAAAGATGTTGTTTTAGACCCGAAGCGCAAATATCCATTTCGTGCCGTAATCAAAGTGGTACGCTATGGAACGATGTACGGGTTTAAGTTCTTTCCACCGAATACTCCATCACGCAGGAGGATAGGGATAACTTTGAGTATTACAAGCGAAACAAGTATAAGAAAAACCGATGATGGAAGAAAGTTTGAAAGTAGCACAAGGCATAAGCGATTTTGGCTTTATGGTGATAGTGTGCGCTGTGTTTCTCTGTTTGGCGGCTGCACTTATGGTAGCTTGTTTCAAGTGGTTCAAGTCTATCATTAACGACATGATTAAAAGCAATCAGTCTATGGTAGCCGAACTTCTGACGGAAACCAAAACCCAAAATGATATGCTCACTGACATTGCAGAGGGGTTAAGACCCGAAACGCAGTTGCGGATAAAAAACATATCAAGCATTTACTTTGACCTTGCCGTTGAGAGGGTTTGCCGTATAATAAAGAAAGTGCGTGAAGAAAACCACATCGCAGACCGTGAAGCCACGAAAGCGAAAGTACACACCTTGATTATGAATATGCACGAGGACAGAAACAGCCGATTTGATGCACATTCGTATCGAGGGAAACGATTGTCAAGCTACACTTCGCCCGAATGGATTGAATGGGTAGAGCAATGTGTGTTGTCAGAGGTTTATGCGGAAACGGTGAACAATGGCAGAGCTTATACCAATGTACAAATGGTATATGACAGAATTAAAATAGATTTTTACCATAAATTGAATCAAGAATGAAGATACTTATAGACAATGGGCATGGAGAAAATACACCAGGTAAACGCAGCCCGGATGGAACTTTCAGGGAGTATGCCTATACAAGAGAAATTGCGGATGAAGTCGTGCGTGAACTGGCTAAACGTGGCTATGTAGCGGAACGCATTGTTAAGGAGAACTTGGACGTGCCTTTGGCTGAACGTGCAAGGCGTGTGAACGAGATTTGCGCCCGATATGGAGCTAATAACGTGTTGCTTGTTTCCATCCACTGCAATGCTGCCGGGAATGGCGAATGGATGAATGCCCGTGGATGGTCTGCCTATACCACTAAGGGCAAAACGAAAGCTGACGAATTGGCAAACCGAATGTATGATGCTGCCGCTTGCTTTATTACCGGGCAAAAGATTAGGCGTGACTATTCGGATGGCGACCCGGATTGGGAGGAAAATTTTTACATCCTTTCCAAGACGAAATGCCCGGCTGTATTGACGGAAAATTTCTTCATGGATAACAAGGAAGATATTGCTTACCTTACATCTATGGAGGGGAAACAAAACATTGTGAACACCCACGTAGAGGGTATAATCCAATACATCAAGGAATATGAGAAATAAAGCGTTTTTGATATTAATCGCCCTCTGTGGGCTTTTGATGGCGGCTACCTTTGGGCTATGGGCTTATTGTTCCAAGTTGAAATCAGAAAAGGAAAGATTGGATGGCAACCAAACCGCCTTGTTGGAGAAAATTGAATTTTACCAAACAGAATCCGGAAAATCCGCTGCTTCTGTACAGGCATTGACTTTATCCAAGTCTGAGGTGGAAAAGCATTGTGCCGACTTGACGAATACCGTTAAGGAACTTGACTTGAAAGTAAAGAGGTTACAAGCGGCTTCCACGAATGCAACAAAAACGGAGGTGGAGGTACAAACCATAGTTAAGGATAGCATTATATACCGTGATACATCCTATCTTAAAGTCCAAGCGATACGATGGAAAGACCCGTGGATAAATGTTGATGGCTTAATCATGCCCGATAAGAAACTGGATTTACGCATACAATCTGTAGATACCCTATTTCAAGTAGTGCATAGAGTGCCTAAGCAATGGTTGTTTTTCCGATGGGGAACAAAGGCTATTAGGCAAGAAGTTGTAAGTAGCAATCCCCATACCAAAATAGTGTATTCGGAATATATAGAATTGAAGAAACGGAAAAAGAAATGATTAGGTGTTAGTAATAGAGTAGAACTTTTGTTCTGAGCCGGGTTCGCTGTGAAGTGCGCCCGGTTTTTCTTTGTCCTTTGAAATAAAAGTCATATCTTTGCAGTACCGATTCTGAAAATCGGTGTTGCATTGTACCCCTGTATTCTTCTTTTGGAGAGGCAGGGGTATTCAACAAAAATGCAAAAGTTCTACTATAGTTCTACGAAAAATTGAAATAGTCTCGCAAGTGACTGATACTCAAAGTTAGGTTAGAAGTTTCCTAAACTTTAGATAGGGGTTCGATTCCCCTCGAGGCTACCAAATGACTTGTTGATTGAGGTTGTTAAACAAATACTCCCCGGATATTCCTATTTTGGATAGGAGATACCCGGGGAGTTCCTTTTCAGAGTATAATAGTTGAGAGAATTATTTTATGGCACGTGTCCCGTTCATTATGTCTTCAGGAACTTTTTCGCATCGCACATAGACGGATACATCTTCGGCGTCCTCTAAAACAGTCCATACCATACGGTCAGCTTCGAGCTCGCTAATCAGGTAAGAGTTATTCCAAAAGCCGGCAACGTGGTCGTAGATGCCGCTGATAATCGAACCTAAGTCCTCGTCTTCTTCCAGTTCATACGTAGATGTCAGCAGATGAGATTTGTCGCTGTCTATGTTTGTATAAATTTCCAAAGCGCGTTTTCCGGTTTCTTCATCGGCTTTGCGTTTGATAACCAAATAGCAGTAACGTCCTTCGCTCATTTCAACTCCATTCCATTCCGCAAGTTGCCAAGTACCTGCAATGTTGGCATAGGTGACGGGAAGATACGATGGTTCTAACATCTTTTCGTCTTTATCGCAAGCTGACAACAGGAATGTAGCCGCAAGCATCAAGTAAACAAGTATATTTTTCATTTTATCGAATTATTTGTATAAATATTAATCTAACTTAATGACCAGTGTAATGGTCCGTTGTTCCGGAACGCCTTCCAATCCTGTCAGTACTACGGGCAGGGTTATTGTGCCTTTTTCTTCTACCGGGAGTTTGGAACCGTCAAACAGAAATATCAAATCCGCTTCTTTGCCTGCTTCAATTACCGGATGACTGGTACGGAACGTCAGGTAGGGAGGCAGACCTGCTGCCGACAAAGATAAGGGAACTTTACCGCTGTTGCCGCAAGCTATAACTTCCGCTAACTTTGCCGAACGGTCTGTTACGCCGAAAGAGACAGTTCTCTGCCGGGTGCGCAGCGCTCCTAACTTGTGCGGATAGCCGCGCCATGCATCGGTGGAGGCAATCACTTCGCCGGTCAAGGTGAGCCTTACGGTGGGACGATCGGCCGACAGGGGCGTATAGACGAGTACCTGACGGTAGATAGGTCCGGAATAACCTTTGGGCTTGAAAGAAACTTTGATTGTACCTTTTCCGCCGGCAGGAATAGGCAGCTTGTCATAATTTACAGCAATACAACCGCAGGAAGCTGTCACTTTATTTATGGTAAGCGGCTTATCACTTCGGTTGACGTAGCCGTATTCCACAGTGACCGGTTCATGCTCTTCAGGTATCTTCGGAAATTGCGCTTCTGTGATATTGAAGAACAAGGCTGATTGCTGTAAGGGCTCCGGTTCTGCCAACTCTTCTAAAGCACGACGGGAAATGCCTTCCTGCGCTTGTATCTTCCAGGGATACAGCGTGCAGAAAAGGCATAAGCAATAGAGGTTGTACAAGCGTTTCATATTTCTGTTTTTTTGTATTACAGCCAGCCGTTGTCATTGGCTTTACGTCGCACAGTGATGTCAGCGGTTTGTTTTTCGCCGTTGGAAGCTGTTACCGTATAAGAGGTGCTGCCGATGGCAGTACCGGTTATAATTATCTTGTTTCCTTCGATGGCAGCTGTCGCAATTTCTGGGTTGGCCGACTCTACTGTGAAAGTCATGCTCTCACCTCCGTCAAAAAAACGTGCCGGTTCCAAGGTCTGTCTGTTTTTTTCTCCGGTTGCAAGATAGATGTTGGGGAGTTCCTGTTTTACGCCGTTTCCTTCGACCAGCGTGAGCAGTTTGTTGGCATCAATAAGTCCGCTACCCATTTGTCCCTGATAGTATTTGTTCATCTCCATTAAAACCGGTGTGGATTCCCCTGCCAGTGCATAATATTTATAGTAGAGCTTACTGCCCGACATATAAGGAGAAAGGTCTCGCGTAGATTGCAGGATTAACTCTTTGAATTGTTTGGCAGTGAAGTGCTTGTGCAGTTTGGCAGCATACGACAATCCTAAGGCTGCTACACCTGAAACGTGCGGACAGGCCATGGAAGTTCCGTCCATGTATCCGTATCCTACACCGTCGCTCAGCAGGGGAGGCATAGTGGAGTAAACGCTACCTTGTACGCTTTTATGGTAGTCGGAGTCGCCGCCCGGTGCTGTGATGTCTACTCCCCGACCATAGTTGGTGTAGGAAGAAGGCATGAAACTTGCATCCATGGCTGCCACACTGATAAAATCACCATAAGCACCGGGATATCCTGCTGCTGCAGCATATTCGTTGCCGGATGCAAAGATTATCAAGCCGCCTTCTATGGTGCCATTCGGCGAACCCGCATTGTGAATAAAGTAATCCATAGCTTCCTTTTCCAGCGGGCAATTTTGTGCCCATTCTTCATCGGTGGCAAAACCACGCATCGAAGTGGCGACATCAGCCAGTGCGGAGTTGTAACCCCAACTGCATTGCAGGATAACCGCCCCGTTGTCGGCGGCATATTTGATGCCTTGCGCTTCGCTATATGGGCTGGTGCCATAGTTTCCTGAGAAGATTTGGATAGACATGATCTTTACACCGTCACCATTGCCGGAACCTCCGGCAATACCGCATACACCTTCGCCGTTGTTGTTTACGGCTGCAATGGTACCGGCTACGTGAGTGCCATGTCCTGTATCACCCTCGGACGACCAGTCTATGGTAGGAGTCTGCTGTGCAAAATTGTATCCGTAGACATCGCCCTTGTATCCGTTGCCGTCGTTGTCTTTGTCCGATTTATAGATTTCGTCCTCGTTTATCCACATATTGGCTTGCAAGTCGGGATGTGCCCACATTACACCTTCGTCCATTACGGCAACGATGATTGATGGGTCACCCGTACATTTTTTCCAGGCTTCGGCACAATTAACGTCAGCGCCTTGCTTGGAGTTAGGAACTAATGTTTGATCGCCGTCATTGATGTAGTGCCATTGTTTGCTGAGTCCCGGATCGTTGAATATGGAGGCTTTTTGCATCATACGTGTAGCAGCATCAGTTGGAGGAACTATTACGGCAGGACGTTGGTCATCACGACGTTTCAGTTCGCGGTTGTATTGAATTTTTGCAATTTCTCCTACTTGGGCCAACTCTTCGGCGGCCTTGCGTACGTCCGTTTTTTCGTCAAAGCGGACAATATACCATAGGTTGAGTCCCGCCTTACGGGTTAACTCTTCCTGGCGGTTGACAGGGAAAATACGTTCTATGTTGTAAGAACCGATAATTTCCAAGGCGCGGTCCATATCAGGAATACCCGAACGGGTGGCAGTTCCATAAGCATTGGTGCTTCTTGTCAATGCTCTGTTCAATAATTCTGTCACTTCCGGACGGAATTTAATCATCAATTCTCCGCTAATGGCCTCGTCGGGCGTATTTACGATAACTGCGCTTTTGGGAGTTTCCGGGGCTGTCGGTATCTCCACCGGCGAATAAGTGTCCGTACATGCTCCGAAGAGGAGTATGGCACCTACCAATATGATGAGATTCTTTAGTTTCATAAAATTCTGTTGTTTCATTGGTTTTAATATTTAGGCTTCAATATCGGATAAAGCTCGTAGAAATATTCAAATGATGTTGGAACATTACTGAATCCAGGCATTATCCCTTGGTCATCTTTGCCTCTGTTCTGATTGAATATACTGATTTCAGGTGACCAGAACATTAGGTAGGGGTGGTGTAAGAGCCAATCGGGAAGGTCTCCATGCAGGTAGTTTAAGCCGATACGTAAATCCTTGCAATGGGGCAACACTTTGGGTTTGCCTACCAATACACTTGCGGCGGTTTTCAGTGTATCGTTTGCTTCCACTTCCTCTTTTGTATATTTGGGTACGCCGTAAGCCATTTTAGGCAATGTCCCTTTGATAATATTATTGGAAAGCACCAGTGATTCCAGGTTTTCCCATTTGAAGAGTCTTTCCAACATCGGATTGGATAGATTAGAGTTATTATTATTGTTTGAACCATACAATCCTCCCCATTCTTCTTTGGGATATCTGGCTGTACCTGTCAAATCTATCTCATGACCGCGACGGTTGGTTGCCAATGACAGGTGTCTCAGGTTCGGGAAGTTCTCTGGAGTAAGAATGGCAGGTACTTCCTGGAAATTGTTGCTGCTCAAGTCCAGCGTCACTAAATTCTTCAGATTCACAAAATCGGGTGACAATGTGGTAAGTCCGAATGAATAGATACGCAGGTTCTTGAGTTTCGTCAGTTGGGTAATGGCGGTTCCCGTATCGAATGAATACATGAACTTGTTACCATTGGAGAAGAAACTTAAAGTTTCGAGCTCTGTAAGATAACGTATTTCATCGGGAATACCTTCTTTAGTAATAAATTGGCTGAATTCAACCGCGCGTACACGTCCGAGATTCTCCGGAGTACATCCCTTGTCCTGCTCCTCCCACAATTTTACTTGTGGCCAATTCATTAAAGACTCATTTTTATCCCACTTGACAGCTACGTTCAGCTTGCGTTCAATGATGACTAAAGCCAATGAGTCACCTTCGCGTGTAGGGGTTATTTCGGGTGCACGCTCCTGACTGATGAGTAGTGCATCATGCTTCACCATGTCTTCATTGCCTTCTGCTACGAGGAAGTTGATTTTGGCTTCTCGATTTGTAGCATCCGTATTTCCTTCCCAATTGAAACGGATAGTGGTTTTGCGGGGGCGGGCGCCACAGTCAAGCGTAAATTTATATTTATCGTAAGAAAGCCAAGTGGCTGCATCCTGTGGTATGTCCACTTTGAAGTCTACATTGGAAGTGACTTCTACATCAAAATAGCGTTTACCATAATCGGCGTAGTTTTCCAATTCAACAGAGGTGGTAGAAAGGGTTAAAGCCTTGTCAAACCCGGCTTGTACGATTTTAAGAGAACGTGTTTCGGCATCGTTACGGGTCTTGAAGTTTATTATGGCTTCACGTTGTTTGTTGGCCAATATAGTGGTATCTACTTTGATGACACAAATCTCCGAACTTTTGCCGTTGGTGGGCGAAACCTGTACCCATGATTCGCTGGGGGTGGCTGTCCAGTTGCCTGGTACTGAGACGTGTACTTCACGCGTTCCGCCTACGGCTTCCATTTGGATCTCTTTCTCGTCCAAAGTAAACCCGGGTGTATTCTCATTGTCATCCGAACAGGAGGCACCTATCAGAAGTGCCATTATGCTAAGAATATATTTTGCTTTCATATATCTGTATCTATTAAGTTATCAGTATTTAGGAACTACTGCATCGCAGCCGCGTACGTCTTGTCCAGGATCAAACAGGAAACTTGCCAAACCGGCTGTTATGTATGGACAGGCTGTAGTCAGGTCTATCGAAATATTCGGATTATCTGTCAACTCGACACCGAAACGTATTTTATCCAGGGTGTAATCAACTACTCTGCGGATGTCGTTCGACCCCAAGTAAAGCACTTTCAGCCCATGGTGTGCATAAACGGCGGTAGGCCATTCTTTCATGCAGCGGTATCCGTTGTCATCACGCTGACCGCGGAAGAGGAGCTGTTGCAAGTTGGGAAGATCCAGAGCTCGGTAGGCAAATCCGTCGAAAGCATTGCTCGATAAGTCCAGTCCACTCATATAGGGGAACTTGAGGGCGTTGAAGTTCTTCGGCAATGTTTTGATTCTGTTCGCTGCCAGGTCGAGTGCCATTGTGTAGAAAACATAGTCTCCCTCCAATGCCTCTTCTGGAAATTCCCGGATATTGCAGGCACGCAGTACCAGGTAATTGACTTTGGTCCCGGATTCATAGATACATCCGGGGAATTTGCCTAATGGGTTGAACGACAGATTCAGAATCTCTACATTAAGACCATGGAACTTGTCACCGCCTCGTTTTTCAAACGAAGTAATTTTGTTCTGTGAGAAGTTAATGGTACCTATCAAGAAAGGAGAGTCTGCATCGAATATATCCGGGAACTCCGTAAATTCATTGCCGGCAAATGACCATGTCTCTACCGCTTCAAATCCGGCAAAATATCCTTGGTCATCGCGTGGAAGAGCTTTCAGGTGGTTGTTGCTTAAGTTTAGTGTTCCCAGGTTATGGCTTTTGCCGAATGGTGCTTCAAATTCTTCAATCTGATTGTTCTGCATATCGAGGAAGCCTAACTTCTTCATGGGCCTCAGATCGGGTACTCTCTTCAGGTTGTTGTTCATGAAGTACAATCCCTGTAAGCTTTCTTTGGACGCGCTCTTTGTCCACTCTACCATTCCTTCATAGAGCTTATCGCTTGTGATACCGTTGTTGTTGACGAAATAGACCATTTGTAACTTGGGCATGTTCATAAAGCCTTTAGGAATTTCTTTCAGGTTGGGGCAGTTGTATATTTCTACATCCGTACAGTTTTCCAACTGGGACAACTCATCGGGCAGAGAGGCTATCGGGCTGTTGGCGATGAAGAGACTTGTCAGTTTCTTTAATTTGCCGATACTTGCTGGTAATGAGTAGATGGCTGTATAGAAATTGTTGGGGTTGTTGGCATACATATTCAATCCGGCCGCGGAACGGTTACCGCAATTGTTAAAGTCCTTGATGTGCTCGTTTAACTTATCAGGCAGGACATTCCACATTTCGGGAGCCATTTCTGCCAGACTGCAGTCCAAAGTCATTTGCTTGAAGTCGGCGCGTTGGGCAGCTATCAGTTCGTCCGGATCGTCTATTTTATTGATAGGAGAGGAGTTGATGGCATCGTTGTGTGAACCGAGAATCAGGCTGCGCAGTTCACTCAGTTCTCCCAATTCTTCGGGCATATGACCGCGTGCACCGAATCCTCCCAAAGAGATAGAAGCTACGTGACCGTCGTCCAACACCATGACACCGGGTTGTGCAATCCATAAATCGATGTCCCGGTCAAATTCCCAGTTACAGCCTTTATTGAAAACAACACCGCGGAAGCTCCAGTTAGGACCGTCGAGCGCTTCCCATATTTTCTTCAGGATAATGCCGTCGTGAATACTGGGGGCTGTTTCCTGCATGGTGATAGGCACATCGGCAACGGTCTCTTTGTTGTCTGCTATGGAAAAACCGTTGGGGGCAGTTACCTTGGCTGCTTCCAGAATTTGGTCTTTTTGGTCTTTAACAATGAAAGAAGTGGCGATGTAATCGCCTGCTTTCAGAGCAAGAATTGTATCGCACACCAACTTGCTGTGATAGGTTTTTTCACTCTCGCTTTCATAGTAATACTCTATATTGGTGCGCATATTTTCGAAAGTGATTAATTCACCGGTCTGTTTGTGCTTCACAGTGATATTTGCTTTGGCTACCTTATCCATACGGTAGGCTTCAGCAGTACGTGTGATTGCTGAAAAGTCTTTCACAAGTTGAAATTTGACTGTTCCGCGTGGGCGGACGTTGACATTGATTGTTTCCACTACCATGCCGCCTGAAACCACTTCGAATGTTTTTTCTGATTCTACGTCATAAGTAAGCAGAGTGTTACCCAGATTGTCGAGCAGTTCGTAGCCTGCAATGTTGTAATGGTCTGCCAACAGTTGGCATTTCTCGCTCCACAGTCCCATTTCAGTATCTGAACCGTTGGTTGCCGAGAGTGCGAGTGTTTGCTCTATTACGTCGTAGGCCGACTTCAGGGTTATTTTGATCTTTTTTGCATCTGCCAGTGAATCGAGAATGTCGGCATTGGCGGCACGTGAAGTTATTTCTTTGTCGGCCGTTAATCCACCATTCTTTACCAGCTTGAATTGTACGAATCCATAGCCTTCTGCTGGAGCATCATACGTATCGTCCGTACAACTGAAAGTGAGAGCCAAGAGTGCCAAGGCTCCTACCAGTTTGATTAAAATATTTGTAATTCTCATATAGCAGCGTTTATTTTATAGTGGCTTCATTGTTTTTGCGGATAACAAAGGTTCCTAAATCTTTGTCGTTATTGTCGCGGATTACGATGTACAGGCAATCGTCGGTGATGTCAGCAAAGGGGATGCGATTCTCAAATTTGATGGATGGATAAGCTTTGTAGGCTTCGTCATATACATTACCGTTGCCACAAGATGCCGCCCATTTTATAGCACTCGTTCCTAAAGATTTGTAATTCTCATCGAACAATTCAAATTTTCCATGCCATGAAATCATCCCAAGCGGTGTAATGTGAAGTCTTTCGGACATATCCCACTGTTCTTTGGTAAAAGAGTATTCAAAAATATTATCAGCATTTTCCAAACCTAAATTTTCTGCAATCGCCTCTGCATTTGCTGCCTTGGTCGCCTCTGCCATATATTCATATTTCATGGAATTGATTTGTTTCCATACCTTGAATGTAATGGCACCGTATTGGTTTAATTCTATTCCATAACCTTTTGTATTGAAATTGAAGGTACCGTTATATTTAGTGAAATGTGAATCATAGTCTACTTCCGTATTTTTAGGGACAAGGAACAGAACCATCTTACGTACATCTATGTTAGTGTTCTCTTTTGCTTTTAAGGTTAATACTCCTCCCTCTTTTTCTACTTCCACCCAGATATCTTCAGCCGGTACTTCTTTTGCTGTCCTTTCGATAGGGTCCCATTCCATAAATCGATACTCGAAGTCGTTGTCACGAATCACAACGTGGCATGCTGCCAATTCATCTGTAACGGAAATGACGTCTCCGCTTCCTGGATCCAGAATGAGTTTTTTCCCTTTATCATTCCAAGTAATTCCTCTGCGTAAATTTACAACTTGCCCTATCCACATTATCTGTCCGGCTTCTATACCCGGAGCGCTTACCGGAAATTGGCATGTGTAATCGCTTTCAATGTCACGAATGGTGATATATCCGCTAAGATCTTTATAGCGTTCTTCTAATTTTATGTCTATACTGCCCATTCTGTTGTGACTGATGGTTTGACCGGCTTCTCCACATAAATTCTCGATGAGACTGCTTTCTGCGCCTTCGCTGAGAATCCAGCCGGGTAAAGAGGCCATATCAATCTTCCAGTCGAAATTGGCTTCAAAGCCAATTTGTTCCGTACGGTTGAATGTTTTATCGACAAATTCATTAATCTCGATAATGTCAGATCCTTTTACAGTGTACATCTTCGCTACACGTTCTTTTGCAGCACGATTCATCTCGGCAATTGTTTGTGTTTTGCCGCCCATAGTCAGCTTCACTTGCGCTTTGTCATCTGTAAATCCAAGAGCACCGTTCGTTGCGGTTACTCTTACCGTTTGTTTTCCGGCTTTTCCTGTGAGCGACTGAAATTTACCTGTTTCATCTATAAACTTCAGCCACTGTTTGTCAGTAGTCACTCTCCATTCTGTGGAAGCTTCAAAGCTGATTTCGCATACCTGATCAGGTATGATTTCGTAGGATTGGCTTTCCGGGAAAACGGGGTCAACGACACCCGCATTCTCATCATCGGATGAGCAAGCTCCCATTGCGAAGCCCACTAATAGGCCTAAAAGTATATATTCTAATTTTTTCATATTCATCATCTGACTGGTTTAAAATCCACTATGCAAAATATCTTCTGCCTCGGCGTCGCTGATCCAGCGAATCACAGTGACATAAGCACCCAAAAGGCCTACATCTTTTACATAGACCATGGAGTAGAGTACAACTGTGTCGCGGCAGGGGAAAATGGTTGAGGGGACTGCCGTATAATCTGTGATGCGTAGCATGTTGTCATTGTACAAGCTGCCGAGGAATTCTTGTGTGGTACCGATAATATCTCCGGTATGTACACTGGCCGAGGGAGCCATCGGGTCACTATGATCCAGCGTTACTTTCACATCGTAGCCGTCGCACAGGAAGTCGTGAAGCATTATGCTGTTGTCTTCGCCTTCTACCCGGTCGGTCATAATCAGACGCTTGTTGGAACTATATGGTTTGAATTCGCTGAGGAAAGAGGACTGCACTACGGCATAACGCGTGAAGTTGTTGATGTCGAACGGGCACATCTTTTGCAGACGAACATTGGCGGTCACTCCATAGTAAGGCCATTCCACATCTTCGAGTGATACAATACGCATGCGGATGTTCAGTGAATCGTCGTCTGCTATGTTTTCATAGATACCGTTGATTTCGACGGATGTAGCCAGTTCTCCGGCAGGAATTGTTACGGTGTTCGACTTGATGGAATAGTGATAGCCTTCAATGGCATTACTTTCTGTTTGGAGGATTTCAATACCGAATTTCCGGTCGTAAGGGACACTTTTCGTTGCCGAAAGCGCCACTTTGTAGTCATTGTTCTCCTGGAATACAGGACAGACATTCAGCGAATCGGTAAACATTACGTAGGACGGGCCGTCATAGGTCTGCTCTTCGCTGCTGCACGCCGCCAGCAAGGCAAGGGAAAGCAGGGCGGTGGCAATTAATACATTATATATAGATAGATGTTTCATTATAACACGCATCAAAAATTAGTTATTACTATCGTTAGGTTGCAATTCTGAACCTGGTGCATCAAGCTCATGTTGTGGGATGGGCCATACAAAGAGCGGATGGTCGGCTTCTATCTTCAACGAGTTGGCCGCCTCTACGGTGTTGGATTGCGGTTCGCGTTCGAAGCCTTTATGCCAGCGTTTGAGGTCGTGCAGGCGGAAACCTTCCATAAAGAGTTCTCGTACCCGTTCTTCGGAAATGGTTTCCAGCCAATTATCTTCACCTATGGCGGTGGTGCCGTAGGTCTTATAACGTGCCGAACGCAAGGTTGTTATGTCTTTCCCCGCTTTGGTGTACTCTTTCAGGTGGCAATAGGCTTCGGCTCTGATGAGGTATTGCTCGGAGAGACGGAATACTTTCGGCATGTTTACATGATAGATATTCAGCTTGATGAAATCTTCATTGCCATGATATTTGACGAGCAGAGGCCATGTGAGACCATGTGCATATCCTGTAGTCTTTTGTGCAAAGAAGCTTTCGGAACGCAAGTCGTTCTGATCATATAGGTTCAACGCCCAACTGGCGGGTACATAGTCCGGTTTATAGGAGATGTTGTCGTAATTCAGGAATACACGCCCCAGTGCGCCGCCGTAGGAAGTGGTATTGAAACCTACCTTCCAGATAATCTCGGATGCACTGTCGTACTTCCACATATATTGGTAGTGCGTCAGCTTGGAGGTGTATTTAGTTTTTGCACTCGACAGTTGTAAGTAGTCATCCTCAATGACTTGGGTGGCATAGTCGCGTGCTTTTTCCCAATCTTGCATGTAGAGGTAGACACGTGCCAGCAATGCTTTTACGGTACTCTTGGTGATGTACGGAGAGTTATTGGTTTCATCGAGGGTCACCAGGTCGAGTGCCTTTTCCAAATCGGAAATGACGAAAGCATAAGAGTCTTTCAGTGAAGAACGGATCATACGTTCGGGGTTGTAGTAGCTTGAAATCAGCGCTACGCCCAATTCGTTTTCGGCGGTGGCGGGTTCGTAGGCTTTGCAGAAACATTTGATGAGTTCCGAGTAGGCTAATGCACGTGCAAAGTATGCTTCTCCTTTCAAATCTTGCAGCTTGTCGAGTTGTTCGTCGTCTGTGAGTGTGTTTTCCAAATCGACAATGCTTTCGAAGAAATAATTGCACCGGCCTATTGTGGTATAAAGAGCGCTGTAAACTGCCTCTATTTCCCGGTTGGTGGCAAGGATGTCCCATCTCCATATATCACCGTAGGTGTTGCTGAAGCCTTCTACCGCATATACTAAGTCGGCTTGAATATCAGGGAGCAAAGTCAGATATCCGCTGTATAATGCAGAACTTTTGTAGCTGGCGTAGATACCGATAACCGCCTGATTTGCATCGGATACCGACTGGATGGCTTCCTTGTCGGGAATGGCGTTATCCGGGTATTTATCTAAACAACCGGTAAAGACGAGCGAAAGCATCGCCACCAGTCCTATTTTTGTAAATGATTTCATTATTGAATAATTAAACGTTAAAATGTGAATTCCAAACCAAATGTAAACTGACGTGTCATAGGATATTGCGCCTTATACACATTTGAACTTGATTCCGGATCCATGCCGGAGAAATCAGTAAACGTAAAGAGATTCTGCGCTTGCACATAAACGCGGGCAGACGATAAAACTTTTGTGCGCTCAAGTAGGGACGCAGGTAGTGTATAACCGAGCGACAAATTCTTCAGGCGCAGGAAAGATGCGTTCTCTAACAGGTGCGTATCAAACTGTGGCGTTACTCCATAGCGTGGAATGGAGGTAACGTCACCGGCTTGTTTCCAACGGTCGTAGAGCATACGGCGAGAGAGGTTGTAGTTGTCGAAGGTTGTGTTTTCCTCGAAATAGCGGTCGTTGTTTATCATCCAGCGGTCGGCCACCCAACTGAACTGTGCGCCGAGCGAAAGTCCTTTCCATGATACGACGGTACCGAAACCGCCCTGCCAAGGGGCGATATAGCTGTGTCCTACAAGCACTTTGTCGGACTCGTTCATTACAGGAGTTACTTCTCCGTTCTTGTCATACCACAAAGGGTCACCCGTTGCCGGATTGACGCCTGCGTAACGGTTCAGGTAGAACTCACCGTAAGAGTGACCTACTGCCAGCTTCATGCCGGTGGTGGCCATTACATATTCCTGCACTCCGTTATAGAGTTCGGTAATTTCATTCTTATTATAGGAAACATTGGTGTTGATGTTCCATGTGAAGTCTTTGGTACGGATGATGTCGGCACTCAAGTTCAGTTCCGCACCGCGGTTTATCATGCCGCCCACATTGCCCCAACGTGAACCGTAACCGGCATCTGCATAGGCCACAGGTACAGCCATAAGCATATTGGTTGTTTTCTTGTTGTAGAACTCGGCGTCTAAGTTGATGCGATTGAAGAAACCTAAGTGGATTGCGATATTTGTTGTCCACAACTTCTCCCATTTCAGCTCTTCGTTTCCTTTTGTCAAAGGTGCTAAACCGGCATCGCCGAGATAGTTGCCTCCACCGCCTACTAAAGCAAGGTGGTCGTAATTGGGGATTTCGGAGTTACCGGATGTTCCCGTACTAATTGCCAGTTGTGCAGTGGTCAGCCATTCACAGCCTTTCATGAATTTCTCATTAAGCAGGTTCCACATCAAACCCACTGACCAGAAGGTAGCCCACCGGCCTTTGACACCGAAGCGCGATGAACCGTCGGTGCGCAGAGAGAAGTCTGCGTAGTAGCGGTTGTCATAGTTATATTCGCCGCGGCCGAAGAACGAAACGTAAGAATAGGCCGTACTGCTGTTTCCCCAAGAGGTGGCACGTGTTCCGGTGGCTATGTCTGCCAGCTTGTCGTTGTTTTGTCCTGCAGTAGCCACCGAGAAACCTTCCGACTGATAGTCTATTCCTTCTTGTCCGATCAGGAAATTGAAGTCGTGGACGTGATTCAGGTTAAAACGGTATTCGGCAGTATTGGTGATAGACAAGTTATAGGCGTGACTGTTGGAACGAGCTGCCTTACCCTGATCCTGATTGGGGCGGTAGGAAGGCATGCTGAATGTTTCATCTCCTATATCGGTATAATTTAAGCCGGCTTGCGAACGTATTTTCAATCCCTCTATCGGAGTTACTTCAAAGAATATATTACCGATGAGTTTGTTTTTCTTGCTGCTGTATGGATTGTTCATAATCCATTCCAGTGGGTTTTGGTTGAGGCCTTTCCATGAACCGTCGTTCACCGAAGCCAGCGAACCGTCTTCTTTGTACGGATTCCAGTAAGGCAACATGAAACGTGCGGCCGAAATGGGAGTTACGGTAGAGTATGCGCCCTGGTCAGCTTGCTGTATTTTTTCATGGGTCATCATGATGTTGGTTCCTAACTTGAGCCATTTCTTGGCTTGTGCTTCCACATTGGCGCGGGCGTTGTAACGCTTGAAGTAGGACTCAATGGCAACGCCGTCCTGATCGTAAAAGTTACCGGAAACGTAATAGCGTATTTTGTCCGTAGCTCCGTTTACTTGTACTTCATAGTTCTGTAGCAGTGCAGATTTGTTGAACACTTCGTCAAACCAGTTTATGTTGATTTGTCTTAATTTGTCGTAATCTTTACCGGTGTCCAGACCCACTTCTTTTTCGTAAGCAATGCGTTCTTCGGTATTCATCAGGTTCCAATTTTCTTGGGCCAGCTGTGAGATGCCGAGTTGGGTACGGAAAGTAACCTTTGCATGTTGATTGCTTAGGGCTCCCCGTTTGGTTGTGATAACAATGACACCGTTGGCTGCACGTGCGCCATAGATAGAGGTGGAAGAAGCATCTTTCAGTACGGAAATGGATTCGATGTCCGACGGATTGATAGCGTTAAAGTCTCCACTAGAGATAGGCATGCCATCCATGATGAACAACGGAGTAGTACCGGAATTAATGGAGTTGGTTCCTCGGATGGAGAATACGGCAGGGGCACTGGGCTCTCCCGATTGTGACAATACGGTCAATCCCGTTGCCTGGCCTTGCAGCGCCTGGTCAAAACTGGGAGCAGGCACATCTGCCAGCTTCTCGGATTTTACCGTAGATACTGAGCCGGCAATAGTACCTTTCTTACGCACACCGTAAGCCACTACCACTACTTCATCCATTACTTGCGCATCTGATTTCAGTGCGATGTTCAGCGTTTTAGTATTTGCTGTTACTGTATGCTGCTGTTGCTGCATACCTACATATGAGAAAGTCAAGGTAGCTTGTTCAGCTCCTTTAATTTCAATGTTGTAATTCCCGTCAATATCGGTAATTACGCCATTCCCGCTGCCCTCTTGTACAATAGCTACACCAATCAACGGTTCGTTTCCTTCTTCGGAAATTACCTTACCTTTCACGCTGAAGTTCTGCGCAGAAAGTGATTGCATGCTGATAATTGCTACGAGGGAGAGGAATAAAAGAGTTACTCTTTTCATTTCTACTATTTTAAATGTTTGAATTTTACCGGAAATGGAATATTATCATACTTGATTGTGTTTGATGGGGACTGGATGAACCAATGAGGCTGAAGTATTTGTGCATCGTTTTGAGGTTTTAGTTAATATTCTGTTTATTTTATATGTGTTTAGACTTCTTTTTGCAAAGGAAATAAGTGTTTGTGAGAAAAAGTTTATACTATATTAAATTATGCTTTTTTTGTTTTCGCTTTAACAAAAAAGCACTGAATACAGTTTTATTTAGTTTTGAACTTCGTTTAGTACAGGATTTTTCTTTTCCGTTCTGTCTGCTGTTTGCGGTAAGGGGGAGATTGTATGTAACGGATAGGGTTTGACGTTTGTTAGAGAGGCTGGTTCTGCGAGGCCTTTTTTATTGAGGTATAGTCAGAATGTAGTGAAGCACTGTTTTCCTAATCACAGGGAGAACAGATGCTTCACTACATTTCGTATGGAGGTATGATGTAGAGTTTTGCCTTTCGCTATATGTTCTTTAATTGCTTTTTTAGCAGGCTGAGATAGGGTTGTGTGATACCCAAATAGGAGGCAATGTGCTTCAAGGCCACTTTTTCTATGATCTCAGGACGTTTATGAATCAGGGATATGAATCGTTCTTTGGCATTGCCGTTTATCACAGAGTCTTTCTTTTCGAGATAGAAAAGCTGTCCTTGTGCATATCTCAATGCCCATTGAGCAAATTCGTGTGAGGATGAGACCAGATGGGCGTAGTGACTTTGGGGAACTTTAAATACGGTTGATTTGCAGCAGGCTTCGATTTGGTAGAAGGCAGGGAGATGGGCGTAATAAGAGTGCATGGCAATCATTACGCTACCCGGCAATGCAAAAGCGAAAGTAACCTCTCGTATTCCGTTCATATAACTGTATCGCATCACTCCACTTTTTACAATGTAGACATTAGGGTCGAGCCGGTCGCTCATAATCAAAACTTCATTCTTTTTCAGCTCTATGCTTTCTGCCGGTGCCAACAGTTCATCCAATAATTTACCGGATGGCCTGAATGAACATTCATTCGCTAATAACTCTTTTAATTTCTCCATTTGTCTATCCTTTTCATTCTAAGTAGCGTAACATCTACAAATATAATGCTTTTACATTAGAATTTTCTGAAAAAGGTTATCAATTATAGCTCTTTACCTATGGTAGGTATCCATATACATAAATCAGGCACATATTACAGGTCTCATGAAGCTCAAAAGCCATGGAATTCCTATAATATGTGCCTGAAAAAGACTATAAGTGTTTGTCAAAACACTTTATAGTTTGTTTTATATTGTTGTTGCAGCAGCCGGCTCTTCGTCTTTGCTATGTTTCATCAACATGTAAGCGATAGGAGAGGCAACGAACAAAGAGGACAGTGTACCGAATACAACACCCAGAATCATTGCGAATGCAAAGCTGCGGATAGAGTCACCACCGAGGATGAAGATACACAGCAATACAATTAATGTGCTCAGTGAAGTGTTGATAGTACGTGCCAGAGTAGTGTTCAGTGAATCGTTGAACAATACCTTCTTGTTTCGTTTCGGATACAAGCTGAAGAATTCACGCACACGATCGAAGATTACCACCTTATCATTGATTGAGTAACCGATAGCCGTCAGGATAGCGC
>ENA-ORTP01001235-ORTP01001235.1-human-gut-metagenome-genome-assembly--contig:-NODE-1235-length-27392-cov-4.040787_pt1 | contig 27392 bp, 16 predicted proteins | sample MGYA00241913_ERZ509190 | MGnify/ENA primary metagenome ERZ509190 (study PRJEB26280, sample SAMEA2338839) | human gut metagenome | biome: human gut; feature: human-associated habitat; material: faeces...
GCCTTTCAACTTCGGCGGCATGATCAAAAGATCAATGCCGCCTTGTTTCAAGGCACCTTGCTCGCTCTGGCGGGCTTTCGCTCATATGACCCAATCCGCTGTCAAGAGCCACAATGGCCCCGCCGACCGCTTGCAATCGGTCGGCGGGGCCTGCCGTTGAACCCGTCCCGGTCCGCCCCCGGCATGTCGTCGACGCCTTCGGCTCAGTCTCATATCCGCGGATACCGCTCCGGCGGCCCGCAATCCTCTCCTTCGGCGGGGCTCCCCAAGTCTGACTACGCGCATGCGGCCGCTGCCGCGCGCCCAGCGAAAGCGGGGGTATCCCCGAAGGCTGCCCGGCTCGCCGGGACGGGGGCTATGTCTATTCGGTTGCCTCCCGGCACATCGCGCCGAGGGCCCACAGCCACCTCACGAGCTCGGCGGCGGTGGCGGCGTTCGCCTTCGCCTGGGGCATGCCCCTGGCGAGCATCTCCTCGCGGCGCCGGAGCAGGCGCTCGGAACCCTTCCTCCCGTGCATCCTCACCTCGAGCGGGACGCCGCTGCCCTTGGGCATCAGCTTCGGTTGGTGGCTCGCCTGGACGTAGCTCCAGGACCCCTCGACGGCCAGCCTCCTGACGAGGGCGTTGCCGGCCCCGCTGATCCCGCCGAGGCGCACGGAGTCCGCGCTCGACCTCTGCTTCGGGGCGAGGCCGAAGTAGGCCGTCACCTGCCTGCCGGAGCGGAACCTCGAGAAGTCGCCGACCTCGGACGCGAAGGCGGCGGCGAGCGCGAAGCCGCACCCCTTGATCGACTGGAGCGCCTCGACCTCCGCCGAGGGGGGGCCCGCCGCGACGGCGGCCCTGTACTCGGCGAGGAGGTCGTCGCGCGTCTCGGCGGCCGCCTCGACCTCGTTCCTCAGCGCCGCCAGCGCCCGGATGCCGCCGTCGTCGGCGGGCCGGACCTTGTCGAGCCACCTGAGGAAGTCGTACGTCCAGTACCTCCGGGGGTTTCCGGCCGGCGTCGTGCCGCCGTAGGCGTAGCCACGGCGGGCTAGGAACGCCAGGAGCCGCTGCTTCGCCGCCGCGAGCCTCGCGGTCGCCGCGTCGTGGGCCCCGGCGAGGTCCCTGAGCCCCTCGATCTCGGGGGACGGCACCCATACCGGGGAGATATCGTGCGACAGTATCGCCTTGGCCATCCTGGCCGCGTCGTTGCGGTCGTTCTTGGACGAGAGGTCTGCCGCCGACCTCGGGACCCTGGAGACGGCCGCGACGACGCAGTCGACGCCGAGCCCGGAGAGCTCCCTCTGCGGGGCGAAGCCGAGGTAGCCGCTCTCGTAGGCGGCGAGCGACGGGCCGGGGAAGCCCGACATCCACTCCGCGACCTCGCCCCAGGGGTTGCCGCGGAACCTCCTCGTCACGGCCTCGCCCGTCTCCGCGTCGAGCGCGCAGACGGTGGTGGACCTGAGGTGTACGTCCATTCCGAAGGCGGTAGAATATCTAGGCACGGGAGCCTCCCAACCTCGTTGCGGCGCGGCTGCGCCTCTGGCACTTCAACAACATTGTCGCAGCCCCGACCCGCGGTCACGAGCGGGGGCTCCTGTCGTTTCCGTGCCCCTGGATTGGGTCATAGTGTCTGACTTCGCCAAAACATCGGCGTTGCCCGACCAGTCGTTTTGGCACTTAGGGACGTTCCTTATGTGCCGGCACTTGGGGACACTCCTTGGGCTAATTGCCGGGATAGTCGTTGGGGACGTTCTTGTTTGACTAGTCATTTAAGAACGTCCCCAACGACTACCTCGTTTTCGTAACCTTTTCGCAACAATGCGCTCTTCGCGACCGTAGCGCCCGCTCACAACGTCCCCTGCGCTACACTTAGTCGCACTGTGGCGCTGCTGCGCCGTGCCCGAACCAAGGGAGACCCTCATGAAGAACACTCAGCTGCTGCTGATCAACGATATGTGCGGCTACGGCAAGGTCGCGCTCTCCGCCATGCTGCCGGTGCTGTCGCACATGGGCTATCGCATCCACAACCTGCCGACGGCGCTGGTGTCCGATACGCTCAACTATCCCAAGTTCTACATCCATGACACCACCGAGTACGTGCGCCAGAGCCTCGCTATCTGGGAGGAGCTCGGGTTTGAGTTCGACGCCATCTCGACCGGCTTTATCGTGACCGAGGAAGAGACGCGCATCATCTCGGACTTTTGCCACCGCCGTGCGCAAAAGGGCACCAAGGTGTTCGTCGACCCCATCATGGGCGACAACGGCAAGCTCTACGCCGGCGTGCCCGAGTCCACGATTGGTCTCATGCGCAGCCTGCTCGAGTGCGCCGACTATGCGGTGCCAAACTACACCGAGGCGTGCCTGCTCACCGATGCGCCCATTGCCGAGCAAATCACGCCCGATGAGGGCCGCGCTCTTGTGGATGACGTGCGTGCCCTGGGCGCCAAGTCGGTGGTCATTACGAGCGCTGTGGTCGACAGTGCGAACGCCGTTATCGGTTACGACCATGTGGCGGGGGAGTACTTTACGATTCCCTTCGACTTGATCCCGGTTTACTTCCCGGGCACGGGCGACACGTTCTCGGCAGTGCTCGTCGGCCGCGTTATGGCCGGTTGGAGCCTGCAGCGCGCGACGAGCGATGCCATGCGTGTGGTAGCGGAGCTCATCGAGCGCAATGCCGACCAGGAGGATAAGTCCGCCGGCCTTCCCATCGAGGCCTGCCTGGATGTGATTGACCATGAGTAACGCCGACGAGAGCAGTACCGAGGCGGCGGGCGAGAACAAGCCGCTCGGCGCGCCGCGTGGCAAGCGTCCGCGTATTCGCATTAGCTGCGCGGACCAGCTGGGCACATGCCGCTGCCATCACGGGCACAAGCCGGGTGACGTCTTCGACTTCGACCGCGACCGCGGCAAGATGTGCACCATGGCCTGCCATGTGGGCTTTCCCTATATAGATATCCTGCGCTATGGCGGAACCGTGCCTGGCAACGAGCCCGGTACGGCAAAGTTCTGCTGCCCCGAGGTCGATACGCTGAACGTCTGGCTTGCTGAGATCGTCGACGAGTAGTCGAGCGCAATGTGACAAAGTGACAGTTCTTTTGTCACATTCGCGGGTGCTGTCCCTTCTTTTTTGCTTATAATCTTAAATCTCTGCATTTCATCCGATTTCAGGTTCTAAAAATTCTGCGTTTCATCGATAATCAAGCGTATAAAACTTTGCATTTCATTTGATGACACCGAGGGGAGAGCCTATGCTGCGCAGGAAAATAGCGGCAGAGCTGGAGCGTTGGCTGAAGTCTGCCGAGCAAAAGGCCTTGTTCATTACGGGTTCTCGCCAGATTGGCAAAAGCTATTCGATTCGCGCATTTGGCAAAGCCAACCATGCAACCTACATCGAGCTTAACCTCATGGAAAACCGCCAGGCAAAAGATGCTCTTCTCGAGGCGCGGAATGCCGATGATTTCATCAGCAGGGTGACGCTTCTTTCGGGAAAGTCGATTGCACCAGGCAAAACGCTCGTGTTTATCGATGAGGTCCAAGAGGCCCCCGACATCATGACGATGGCAAAGTTCCTTGTTGAGGACGGGAGGTGCCGCTGGGCGTTTTCGGGGTCAATGCTCGGGACTCAGTTCAAGGGCGTCAGGTCCTATCCCGTGGGGTATGTTCACGAGCTTAGGATGTTCCCGCTCGATTTTGAGGAGTTTTGCTGGGCAATCGGGGTGAGTGAGGGGGCTCGCCAAACGATACGTGACGCGTGTATCAGCGAGAGGCCCATTCCTGATTACATTCATGACGCGATGATGGCAAACTTCAGGACCTATACCGTTGTCGGCGGAATGCCGGAGGTCGTGCAGCGTTTCCTTGACACGCGGGGCGACCTTGCCTCTGTTCGTCAGCTGCAGTCAGAGCTCAACGAACAGTACCGGCGGGATATCTCCAAGTATGCAAGCGGGCGAGCCCTTCAGGTGCAGAGCATCTACGATCAGCTCCCCATTATGATCGAGGGTGAAAACAAGCGCTTCGTGCTCAATTCCATTGACCCTAAGGCGCACTACGAGAAGTATCAGCGAGATTTTGTATGGCTTGTCGATGCCGGCGTTGCTCTCAAAGCCGATATCGTAACCGAGCCAAAATCGCCCCTGCTCAAGACGGCACGGCCATCGCAGTTCAAGCTATATCAATCGGATACGGGCATGTTGATGGCGCGCTACCCCGTTGGAGTCGCCCAAGCGGCGTATCTTGATAGCAAGGAGCCCAATCTGGGCGGCATTTACGAAAACGTGGTGGCCCAGCAGCTGGCTGCCCAAAATCGCCAGCTTTACTACTATCAGACAAAAAAGCGCGGTGAAGTGGACTTTGTGGTCGATGGACCGGATGGGACGGCTGTTCCGATCGAGGTTAAATCGGGCTCCTATTACCACGCGCACGCTGCGCTCGGTCATGTGCTTGATACGGCTGAATATGGCGTAAGGCTCGGGATTGTTTTCTCGAGAGGCAACGTTGAGCGCAACGGAGCGGTTCTCTATTTGCCGCTATATGCGACCTGGGCCCTTTCGGATGTTTTGGGCGACTCCTGTGCCGAGGGGATAAAGCTGGAGGTCAAGCCGGTCTAGGGCCAGTCCCGGATGTGACAAAGGGACAGCCCCTTTGTCACATTCATGAGTGTGGATTTTCTCCCACCGAGATAACGAGCGTGGATTTTCTCCCGTTTAGAGCGCGCTCGAACGCTCAAAGTGGGAGAAAATCCACGCTCGTTTTATGCCGATGGCGTGGCCCGTGTGCCCGCGCCGCCCGAGCGCCTACAGCTGCTCGAGCATAGCGGTGCAACCGGCGAGTACATCGCGGTAGGTGGCGTCGAAATTGCCGGTGTACCAGGGATCGGCCACGTCGCCGGGGCGATCGGTCCAATCGAGCAGGCGCGAGATCTTGCCATCGGGGTCCTTCCCAAAGATACGGTGCAGGCCGCAGGCGTTCTCGTCGTCCATATAGACAATGTGGTCCCAGTCGCCATACTCCGCGCGACGCACCTGACGCGCGCGATGTGCGACGACGGGAATCCCGACCTCGCGTAGTTTGGCAATGGTGCCGTGGTGTGGCGGGTTGCCGATCTCCTCGGTCGAGGTCGCAGCGGAATCAATGACAAACTCGCCCGCGCGCCCGGCGCGCCGCACTAGCTCGGTAAACACGGACTCAGCCATCGTCGAGCGACAGATGTTCCCATGGCAGATAAACAGTACACGTTGCATATGCGGTTTCCTTTCGATCGCCATCATCGAGCTCGAGTATCGCATCTACGCCTGCGCCCTTGCCCGCCTGCGCTCCCAGTGAGCCAATTTAATCGTCACCAGCGTAAGCACCCAGGCCACAAGCGAGAACGCGGCACCCACTGCGCCTACGTGCGCAATGCCAATGCTGCTTACCACGGCGCCGCCCACTGCGGTGCCAAACGAGATGCCGACGTTAAACGCCATGGGCTCAACCGAACTTGCGAGTACCATCGACTTGGGATGGCGGCTGCGTGCCACGTCCATGAAGTGCGTGATGCACGACACCGAGAACAAGTACATGAGCAGCGCCAAGCTAAAGACAAAGGCCAGCGCGAGCGGCATGGTGCCGCCCACAGCAAACAGCCCGAGTAACGCCGCAGCCTGCAGCACGAACGTCACAAGCAGCGCCTTCATGCCAAAGCGCGCATCGATCCATCCGCCCAGGATGTTCGAGATCAGGCAGAACACGCCGTAGGCCATGAGCGTGGTACTGGCTTCGACCGTGCCCATGCCCAGCACCTGCTCAAGATAAGGCGTCACGTAGCCATAGAAAACGTAGACCGACCCCACGCCAAACAAAAAGATGAGCATGCCGGTGACGATGCTCGGCTCGCGTAGCAGACCCGCCTGCTCGCGAAAGGTGGCGGGCTCGTCGGTTTGCCCAGCGCGCGGCATAAACATCACGAGCGCTCCGCAGATCAGAACGGCAAAGGCCAGCGTGCCGTACATGGCCACGTGCCAATCGAGCGTATCGGCCACAAACTTGCCGATCGAAGTGACAAAGACCATCGCCACGGAAAACGCGCCGTACACCACCGAGATGGCAAGCGAAGTTTGCTGCGGGGACAGCAGCTCGGGGATATACGTCACGCCCACGGCGAGCAGTGCGCCCGAGACGGAGCCCAAGATGATGCGCGAGGCGAACAGCACTTGAAAGTTGGGTGCCAGCGCCATGACCAGGTTGCCGAGCACAAAGACGATGCTATAGCACACGAGCAGCTGGTAACGGCGGAAGCGCCCCGTGCTGAGCGCGAGCGCCGGCGTCGCGATAGCGTAGACCAGTGCGAACACGCTAATAAGTTGGCCTGCGGTGGCAAGCGATACGCCGAGTTCCGTCGCTAGGTCGCTTTCGATGCCGACGACCACGAACTCGGAGCAGCCGAGCGAGAATCCCAACAGCACGAGCAGCGCCAGGCAGAGCTTGGTGCGTGCGGGGGAGAGCGCGGCGGCAGTTGACTTACTTTTTGGCGTGGTTGCGGCGGTCAAGGTTGTCACTCCAATGTCGCATGAATAAGCGGGATTCAATCCCTGCAACTCTAACAGAATGTGACAAAGGGACAGTCTCTTTGTCACATGGAGAGCTTGCCTGTATAGTCGCAATACAGGCGAAGATGGTCTCAGGTACATCGCGGGCGACAGGAGATCCCATGGGTATGCACACGACAAAGGTTGCAGTGGGCGAGGGCAAGTTTGCGCTTGAGGAGGCCCTCGAGGCCCCCTCCATTCGCGCTGCCCTCGCGATGTGACAAAGGGACAGTCCGTTTGTCACATTCCATTCCTTAGAAACTTGCAAATTCTTCAAGTTTCTAAGGTAACATCTTATAAACTTGCAAAAAATGCAAGTTTATAAGATTTCATGTCTGGCCGGGCGCTAGGGAGACTCTATGGATATCGTTCGCCGAAGCCGTTATCTTGATCGACTCATTGCTTTTCAGGATACCGACCTCATCAAAATCGTGACGGGCATACGCCGTTGTGGCAAATCAACGTTATTGGACATGATGAGGGACTATCTGGCGCAACAGGGGGTGCCAGCCGAGCGTTTGCTGACCTTTAAGATGGAATCTCTAGAGTACACGGGAATTACGGATTATCTGACGTTTTATCGTATGGTCCGGGAGCGCATCGACGGCATCGATCATCCCTACCTGTTCTTTGACGAGCTCCAGAATGTCGAAGGTTGGGAAAAGGCGGTCAACTCGCTCCGAGTGGATTTGCCGTGCGATATCTATGTCACGGGCTCCAATGCCTTTTTGCTATCGAGCGAGCTCGCAACGCTTATCTCGGGCCGATATGTCGAGGTCAAGATGCAGCCTCTCACGTTTAGCGAATATCTTGATTTTCGCTCGATTGATGCGGTCGCCGCTGAAGGGCTTGGTGAGAGGGTCGAACTTGTTTCCAAAACGGGCGATCGCCTTAATTCAAATACCGTGCTTGAGCAGTACATAACCTATGGCGGCATGCCGTTTCTGGCCCATGATGAGCCGAGACGTGAGCTGTGCCGCGACTATATCCGTAGCCTCTACCAGACGATCGTCGCGCGCGATATCCTGTCGCGTGCGACGCGTAGGGGTCGCGGAGCTATCACCAAGCGCGATGTTCTCGAGCGGCTCTGTGCGTATCTGGCAGACAACATCTCCAACCAAACCTCGGTCAACAAAATCGTAGGGACGCTCAACGAATCGGCGGGCGGTAAGACCAACGCATCGACGGTGTCGGCATATATTGACGCTCTGGAAGAGACGTACCTGTTTACCAAAGTAAAAAGGTATGACATCAAGGGGCGGGAGCTTCTTAAGACAGGCGGTAAATATTACATAGCTGATACGGGAATTCGCAGCTATCTTGACGGATATAGAGGTAGCGATAGCGGAAGGATGCTCGAGAACGTTATCTACAACCAGCTTGTATTTGAAGGATACGAAGTGTTTTGCGGCCATCTGCGCGCGGGGGAAATCGACTTTGTCGCAATCGGCGAGGGATCGGACCGCAAATATATCCAGGTTACCGAGCGGATCGATGCCGAGGCGACGAGAGAACGCGAGCTGCGACCGCTCAAGCTAAGCACGCTAGGAAAAATTCCTGATTCGTATGAGAAGATCCTGATTGTCAGGGATGGCGACCATCCAACGGACATCGATGGCATCAGAATCGTGGGGGCAGTCGACTTCTTGTTGAGAAATAAGATTACCCGCGGCTAAACGCAAACAGATCCGTTTCGATGCGACAAAGGAGCAGTCCTTTTTCGCATTCCGTGCGAGCCCTCGTGCCGTCTGGGGGTATAAGGCTAACAAGTGTTTATTTGCGAGGCCTAAGGGGCGCCCCGTATGGATATCGATAACTTTGAATGGTGGTATAGCGAGGGTGAGGCTCCGGACGAGGGGTGGGACGAGCCTACGCCGCGTGACGTGTCGAGCGACGAGGACGAGACCGGCAACGACGTCGCCGCCGACTCGGACGCCGCCCTCGATTCCGTCGAGCCCCTGACCTTCGAACAAGCTTGGGCCCAGGCCGAGGCAGACGAGGCCAAGGCCGACGCTACGGCCACGCTCGGCGAGCCAGCCGACATGTCGATCTCGCCGGCAAAGACCCCGCAGCCGCGTCACACCATCGATCCCGACAGCACGGCATCCTTCAGTATTCTCGACGTGCCCTCGCAGGGTGCCCAGGCGCCCGCGCCCACACGTCGCCCCAATCTGTCTCGCGAGGAAGATGCAGGACGTCGCTCTCCGCTCGGCCCCATCCTTATCGCCTTCATGGCCGGCGTTATCGCATGCTCGGTAATTGGAAACGTCTGGAGCCATGTTGAGCAACAGCGAAAAGACGCCGCCAAGGTCGAGATGTCTGTCGAGCAATCGCTCGGCCGCACGCGCTCGGTACATGTGTCGGTCGAGGTCAAGGACGGCGCGACGTGGGACACCGCGCGCGGCGACAGCCAAATGCTCATCCATATCGTGGGGCGCACGCTCAAAGGGCAGACGATCGACGAGTATCAATACGTCAATTCCGCTGGTGACGGCATCGAGCTCAAGCCCGGCGACTACGAGCTCACCGTCGATGAACCGCCCGTCGCCACCGACGGCACGCGCTTCCGCGCCTCAAAGCGCATGGTCCCCGTGAACTTTAACTCACAGGCGCCCGACACGGTCGACACTACACCGCAGGGCGGGTTCGACCTTTACGTGGATACCCAGTAGGCACTCGCCGCTCATTCCGCTATGGCTACTCAATAATCGCCTGCCGTCCCGTCCCGCCGCCAAGAGTGGGACAATAGCCCTCGACACTATTGTTTACTTTTGGAGGAAGTAGCATGTCTACCGTTACTACCATCAAGCGCGGCGGCCTCACCGCGGCCATCGATTCCATGGGCGCCCAGCTCACGAGCCTTGCCCTCAACGGCAACGAGTATCTGTGGCAGGGCGACCCCGCCTTTTGGGGCAAGCACGCGCCCATCCTGTTCCCCATTGTGGGCTCGCTGCGCAACAACACGGCAACGTCTGCGGCCGGTACCTGCGAGATGCCGCGCCACGGACTCGCGCGCATTGTCGAGCACAAGCTGGTCGAGGTTTCGGAGGACGGCTCCTCGGTAACGTACGAGATTACCGATACGCCCGAGTCGCTCAAGGCGTTCCCGTTCCACTTTAAGCTCAACATGACCTATGCCTTGACCGGCGACGCCACCCTCACGCAGACCTTTGCCGTCACCAACACCGGCGACGTGGACCTGCCGTTCTCGGTGGGCGGCCACCCCGCATTTAACGTGCCCGCCCCCGGTGCCGAGGACGAGGCGTTCGAGGATTACGAGTTGGCGTTTACCGAGGCTTGGACCAACGAGGCTCCCATCATCACGCCCGACGGTCTTATGACGTTCGAGGGCAGCTACAAGGCGCCCGATAACTCGGACGTGCTGCCCATCACGCACCGCAGCTTCGATAACGATGCCATCATGTTCACCGATACTCCGGGCTCCACGCTCACACTGCGCGGCCGCAAGTCGGGCCACGGCGTCAAGATCGACTTTGAGGGCTTTAAGTACATCGGCGTGTGGTCTGCCGCCAACGACGCTCCGTTTGTGGCGCTCGAGCCCTGGACCGGTCACACCACCATGGACACCGAGGACGACGTCTTTGAGCACAAGGTCAACACCATCACCTTGGCTCCCGGCGAGACGGATGTTCGCAGCTTTAGCGTTACCTTGCTCTAGAGGTTCCGCCGCTCGGTCGATGCTGCGCGTCGTCCAGAGCGACAAGTTGTCATTCAAAAGGCAAGACATAGACCTTCTGGTCATGCCTTGCCTTTTTCATGCCACTTGTTCGCTCTGGACGTCGCTCGCCGGCATTGCCAAAACATCGGCGTCCCCAATGGCTACCGTGTGTCTATTAATTTTTCGAGCTTGTGCTGCGCTGCTGGTCGCTGGCGTATATCCTGTTAAGTCGTCAGCATACGATTCAACAGGGAAGGCAGATTATGCATTCTCCCCAACAGTGCGATGCGCAGCGCCAGCCGGTATGCAGCCGTCGCATCTTTTTGGGTAGCGCCCTCGCTGCGAGCGCTTCCGTCGTCGCCGGCGCGCTTGCCGGCTGTCAGCGCCCGTCAACGCTCAAGGTGGTTCAGCCCACGACGGGCGGCGGTCGCGACGACCTGTCCGATTCCGTGATCGGCAAGGATAAGATCCGCATTGGCATGGAGGCGGCCTACGCCCCGTACAACTGGCAGGTCTCCGAGGCCAGCGAGTACACCATCCCCATCGACAACGTGCAGGGTGCCTATGCCGATGGCTACGACGTGCAGATCGCCAAGATCGTCTGCAAGGCCCTCGGTGGCGAGCCCGTTGCCGTCAAGCAGAGTTTCTCGGGCCTTATCGATTCGCTCAACAACGGCCAGATCGACCTCATCATTGCCGGCATGAGCGCCACGCCCGAGCGCGAGGAGTCCGTCGGCTTTTCCGACCCGTACTTCATTGGCTACTTTGGCCTGTTCGTAAAAGAGGGCTCGCCCTACCAAAACGCCACCAAGCTCAGCGACTTTAGCGGCGCCACGGTGCTCGGCCAAAAGGACACCATGCTCGATACCGTCATCGACGAGATCCCGGGCGTTGTGCACAAGAACCCGGTCGACTCCGTCCCCACGGTGTTCTCGAACCTGCTGCAGGGCACGTGCGACGCCGTGACCTACAACACCGAAAACGAGAAGGGCTATATGGCCCAAAATCCCGGTATCGTCCCCATCCATTTTGCCGAGGGCGAGGGCTTTAAGCAGGAGGTCGCGGCAAATGTCGGTTGCCGCAAGGGCTCGGACAAGCTGCTTAAGCTCATCGATAAGACACTCAAGGGCATTAGCCAAGAGGAGCGCGACCAAATGTGGGACGCGTGCCTCGACCGTCAGCCGGCATAGGGAGGCAGCATGAAAACCATTAATCGCCTGGCCTCCTTTATCAAGGCCGACCACCGTTATGTATACCTGGGCACGAGCGTTATCGCGGCGCTCGGCCTGGCGTTTAGCCAGCGCAACCCCACGCCGCTGAGCTTCTTGGCCCCCACGGGCGTGTTCCAAGATTGCCTTTGGGCGATTCTTTGGGCCTGGCTCGTCGTGTCGGCGGCGGCGCTGGTCACCAAGCTTATGCACTGGAGCGACTATCGCGAGGCGTCGCCGTTTGCTTCCGAGCGCTTCCGTCGCGGCGCGCGCCTGGGCAGCTACGTCGTGGTCGCCATCGCGGCGATCTTTTTCGTGGACCGCTGCGTCATGTCGTTTATCGATCTGGTGCAGGTGAGCATTGTCTCGGATTCCAACCCCAGCGACTTTTTGTCGAGCCTGGTCTACATGACCTACAAGAGCGGAGACTTCTTCATTCGCGGTATCGAGATCACCATCGCGCTTGCCACCTTCGGCACGGTCATCGCATTCTTCCTGGCGCTGCTCTTTGTGTTCCTGCGTATTCAGACCTTCGACCGCGTGGACAACGACCTGGTGCGCTTCTTTAAGAGTATCGGCCGCGGCTTTGCGACCATCTATTCCACCATCGTGCGCGGTACGCCCATGATGGTCCAGGGCCTACTCATCTATTACGCGGGCTTCACCGTTTTGCGCGGCATGGGCTTCGAGACCGCCCAGGCCAACCAGATCTGGAGCACCTTCACCGCCGGCCTCGTCACCATCTCGCTCAACTCCACCGCCTACATGATGGAGGTCCTGCGCGGCGGCATCGAGTCCATCGATCCCGGCCAAGCCGAGGCGGCGCGATCGCTGGGCCTGTCGCAGTGGCAGGCCATGCGCAAAGTCGTGTTCCCCCAGGGCATTAAAAATGCGATTCCGGCGCTCACCAACGAGCTCATCATCAACATCAAGGATTCGTCGGTGCTCTCGGTCATCGGCGTGTTCGACCTTATGTACGCTACTACCACGGTCGCCGGCGTGTACTACCGCCAGATGGAGGTCTACTGCGTGGCGCTCGTGGTCTACCTGATCCTGACGCTCGTGGCGAGCCGCCTGCTCGAAGCCTTTGGCAAAAAGCTCGGTGCCGAGGCTCCGGCCACGCTGCCCAGCTCTAACTAGGCTTAAGACGAGGAGAATCATCATGGCAGATACCGCCACTACCGGCGTTGCGGCCGCCGTTCAGACCAATGAGCCGCTCATCCGCGTCGAGGGCCTGCGCAAGAGCTTCGGTTCGCTCGAGGTGCTCAAGGGCATCGACCTGTCCGTTAACCCCGGCGAGGTCGTCACCATTATCGGCGCCTCGGGCTCGGGCAAGTCGACTTTCCTGCGCTGCCTCAACCTGCTCGAGACTCCGGACGCGGGCCATATCTGGTTCCACGGCCAGGACCTCACGGCCGAGCGCTGTAACATCAACAAGCTGCGCGAGGACATCGGCATGGTGTTTCAGGGCTTTAACCTGTTCAACAACATGGACGTGCTCGACAACTGCACGCTCGCGCCCGTCACGCTCAAAAAGATGAGCAAGGCCGAGGCTGAAAAAATTGCGATGGAGCATCTGACGAGCGTGGGACTCGAGAAGTTCACGCACGCTGCCGTGGGTCGCCTGTCCGGCGGCCAAAAGCAGCGCGTTGCCATCGCTCGTGCCCTATGCATGAATCCGCAGATCATGCTGTTCGACGAGCCGACCTCCGCACTCGATCCCGAGATCGTGGGAGAGGTGCTCGAGGTCATGCGCAAGCTCGCTGCCGACGGCATGACCATGGTCGTCGTCACGCACGAGATGGCCTTTGCCCGCACCGTGTCCGATCGCGTGGTCTTTATGGACAAGGGCGTGGTGCTCGAGGATGCCGCGCCGGCCGAGCTCTTCGGCAACCCCAAGCACCAGCGCACCCGCGAGTTTCTCTCGCGTTATCTCGAGGACAAATAACCGACCGCAAATGTTTGCATGACAGGGCCGCTCCGGTGGGGCGGCCCTCGTCATCACAATCGAAAGGATGTCATGGCCGAGGTTTGGCGTTTCTTTGCGCACGAGGATGATTTTGCCGATATCGACGAGGTCGGCGCATGCGAGCGCCTGGGCCGCGTGCTGTCGTTTCCGACGATTTCGAGCATGGATGCCCAGACGGTGGACTGGCAGGCGTTTGCCGACCTGCGCGCCTATATGCAGCAGGCCTGGCCGCGCGTGTTTGCGACGGGCGAGGTCGAGCTCATCGACCATTCGCTGCTCGTGACGCTTGCCGGCGCCGACCCCGCCCTCAAGCCGGTCATGCTCATGGGCCACATGGACGTGGTTCCCGTGGTGCCGGGCACCGAGACGGACTGGACGCACGATCCCTTTAGCGGGCACGTGGACGACACCTATATTTGGGGTCGCGGCGCCATCGATATGAAAGACCAGGTTGCGGGCATCCTGGAGGCCGTTGAGTATGCGCTGGCGCATGGCTGGCAACACGAGCGAACCCTGCTGCTGGCTTTTGGCCAGGATGAGGAGACCACGCAGTGCGGCGCGGGTGCCATTGGCCGCGCGCTCGAGGAGCGTGGCGTTGAGCTTGAGTACCTGATCGACGAGGGCGACTATCGTATCGTTGCGGCTGCCGAGTACAGCGCAGGTGAGGGTTGGCTTATGCATGCCGATCTTGCCGAGAAGGGCTATGCCGATATCGTGCTCAGGACGAAGAGCGAAGGCGGGCATTCTTCCAACCCTTACGGCGGCACGTCGCTCGAAGTGCTCAGCCGCGCTATTGCCGCGATTTGCGATATCGAGTGGCCGGCGCGTGTGACCGACCTGCTTGCCGCGCAGCTCGTCGAGCTGGGGCTTTATACCGCAGACGAGATTGCTGCCAGCAAGGATGCCATCGTGCGCGACTGCCTCGCCAGCAAAAAGCTGTACCCGCTTGTAACCACCACCTGCGCGCCCACGCAAATCGAAGGCGGCAGTACCGGTGCCAACGTAATGCCGCAGGATATGTGGGCCAATATCAACTTCCGCATGCTCGAGGGCACGAGCGTGGCCGATGTCGTGGCCTGCTGCCGCGAGGCCGTTGCCACCGCTGGGCTCGCTGGCCGAGTCGAGGTCGAGCTGGGCCCCGGCAGCTCCGAGCCCTCGCCGTCCCCGCGCGTGGGCGGTCCGGGGCTCGAGGCCGTTCGCGCCATCGCCGCCCGCTATTTCCGTGATCCCAAGGGGACGGAGGAAAACGGATCGTCTGCGGTGGGCCAAGAGCCGATCAGCATCGTGCCCTCGACCGTGATTGGCGCAACCGATGCCGCCAACTACCAGCGCATTTGCCGCGAGTGCATCCGCTTCTCCGCCTTTGTGGTCGACGATGACGAATGCGACCGCGGCGTCCACGGCACCAACGAGCGCATCACCCGTCGCGCCTACCTCCAAGGCACCCGCTTCCTCATCGCCCTGCTCCGCACGCTCTAGAATGTGACAAAGGGACTGAGCCGATTTCATCGGTAATGAGACGAAAACTGTAATAGAAAAAGGCTAAGATATCTTAAGAGACATATGCTGGGGTTGGTATTCCTTGAACGACCGCGGGCATGTGCCAGACCGCCTCGGCCCCCGGGGAGCGCTCGGGCAGGTCGCCGTGTGACTGGGGAGGAAATTATGCAGGAGCTCAGAGAGATGACGTCTCGACTCGTGAATATTGCTACCGGGGGGGGGGGGTCTAAGCAGGGAACTTCCTGGTGAACACCGGCCGCGCGAGCGGTGGTCCGTCATGTCTTGTGGCCGTCGTCGCGGGCTGCGCTCGGTCTCGCCATATGCGATTGTTCTGGCCCTCGCCATCGCGCTGACGGCGAGTTTCTTCCTGCCGCTTCGTGCCGAGGCGGCAATTTCGGACCACACGGTTCCGACGATTTCGCCTTCGGGGACAACAATCAACCTGTTTGATTACTGGGTGAATCCCGATAACCATCTGTCGGTTTCCGGCAACGGCGGCATCAACAAGAACCACCGCTTCAAGTTCAAGGATCAGGGAGCCAGCGAGGAACTTAACCAGTATACGGGTGGCTCCCGGGTCCGCACCGGCATCGTGAACAATGTTCTTGCCGGCGGTTACCCGAAACTCACCGACAGCTGGGGCGGAGAACCCCTCGGCTACCTGTTTGATTCTTCCACCCAGACGGGCAAGATATCCCATATGGGTGTGACGGGTCTGTTGCAGGCCAAGGGCGGCTACTACGAGTATGACAGCTCGAAGAACTACGCGGCGTACAACGCCAATAAGAATGCATTTGATGTCTACAATGCTGCCGGCGTTATGCAAGCGGGGGCTGAGCCTCATTCAGTAGGCCAGTTCTTCCCCTTCGATGCGGCCGATGAGGTATTCAAGGCAGAGGACGGCAAACTCGTCCCGAACGGCATTACGTCGCAGAACAACGGACCCCTCAACCATTATTTCGGCCTCTCCATGTCGTCGCGCTTCGTGCAGCCGAAGGATGGCAAAACGAACGCTGACAAGCCCATGACCTTTGAGTTCGCCGGAGACGACGACGTCTGGGTGTTCATTGACGATGTCCTCGTGGGCGATATTGGCGGTATCCACACCAGTGCTGATCTGACCATTAACTTCCAAACGGGCGACATCAGCGTTAACAATTCCGCAAATGGCACGCTGAAAAGCAAGTTCAGGGATGCGGGGCGGGATATTTCGGGCTTCAACGGCAACACCTTCCCTAACGGCACCAACCACACGCTCAAGTTCTTCTACTTGGAGCGTGGCGCCACCGACTCCAACATGAGGCTCAAGTTCAACCTCGTGACGGTTCCCGAGTCCGACATTATCAAGTTCGACCAGGATGGCGGTCTGGTGGAGGGCGCTCAGTTCGCGCTGTACAAGACAGACGAGCACTTCACTGACACGACCACTGATCAGAAATACCTTCTTGGCTCCGGCACCACGAACGCGAATGGACAACTGACGCTCACGAATGACGTGGACAACGGCGTTATCAACTTCGATGACCTTTATAAAGAGCATGGTTACCAGTACTACCTCCTGAAGGAAACAAAGGCGCCTAACGGTTACCGCTCGAGTCTCACGGCGACGCATGGCAGCATGCAGCTCGAGTACGTGTCCACGAGCGACGACAAGGACGCCGCGGGCGGCGTCATCATTAACCGCGGCGGTATGGACGCGGACAGCGCCGTGTGGCAGACGGGTGCGTTCGCCGGCGCGAAGGAGACCATCACCGCGCCGTCGATCGTGTACAAGGCGAGCGATGACCAGACGAAGTCCGACAAGACCGTCAGCCTGGACTCCGGCATACTGTTCGCTGTGGTGCTCAAGCGCGATAAAAGCGCAAACACAGATATCAACGATCCGAACAGTTGGTACGCCGTGTCGGGCGACCCATCGACGGAAGCGGGATACACCCTCGCCAAGAAGCCGAGCATGGCCGGCGCTATCGAGGCGGCGAAGAAGGACCTGCACGCCTTCACGCTCAACACGAGCGGCCAGTACCAGGTAGAGATTCCGTATCTGCCCGGTGACATCTCCAAGTACTACTACCTGCTGAGCGGTAATGACCGCAAGAATGCCGAGTACACGGTGGCCATCTACCACACAATGGCGAGCTCGATCGGCGACGCGACGCCCGAGAACACCGTCCACGTGTACAGCGACGACATCGCAGACGGCACGAACTTCAAGCGACAGTTCGCCACGCGCTTGCTCGTCACGAACATCCAGAATCGCCTGTTCGTGCAGAAGACCGATACCGAGGGCAACCCCGTAGACGGCGCGAAGTTCGGCTTGTACACGGACGGTCAGGTGACAACAGACGCGAACGGCAAAGTCGTGCTCAACGGCGACCAGATCCCCTACGACACCTTGACGACGGGGCAGGTCAGCAACCCGATCCAGCTCGAAGGGGCGGGCATATTCCCGTGTACGAGCGACGGCAACAAGCCGCTCGTGAAGGGCGCCTACTTCCTAAAGGAGGTCTCGGCGCCCAAGGGCTTCCTGCTTAACGACACGCTCACCAAGGTGATTGTGGACGATTACGGCGTCCATGCCGATGCCGGTACGGACGATGACGGCGTTTCGACGTTCGTGGGCCCGGGCGCGCTCATGAAGAGTCTGGGCCAGTTTGGCGCAGAGGGCGACATCGACAACACGCTCACGTGGATCAAGGGTGCGCGGCAGACGTCCGACGGGAGGCTCGACGGCAACGGCAACCTTTCCTGGAACAATGACGCCAAGGGCGGCGAGGATGAGGTGCGCCTCAAGTACGGCGCCAACGGACGTGTCTACCAGTATGGGCCCACCGAGGAGGGTAAACCCTACCGCCTGGAGACCGAGACGGGCTGGATACGTATGGGCATCACGCAGGACGAGCAGCCCAAGGGGACCACGTCGAAAGGTGCCCGCGCCGATCTGCGTGGCATGAACCTGAACGCCCTGTTCACGGGCGCCACCTGCGTGCGCGTGGCGAACAAGCGCGAGGCAAGCTTCGAGGTGACCAAGAGTGTCGTGGTGCCGAAGGGGCTGACGGGCAAACCGGATGCGGGGTTCACCTTCAAGTTCACCGTGCCTGATGGGAAGACGTATAAGGCTGCAGTCTTCGAGAAGGCGGGCGCGGCCGATGAGAAGCAGGTCGGCGATATGTTCGACCTGACGAACGGCCGCGAGCAGACCATCACGGCCGGCCAGACGATCCGCGTGTACGGTCTCGACGAGCACGACGCCTACACGGTGCAGGAGCTGACCGGTACGGATAAGATGCCGGCCGGCTACACGCTGACCAAGCGCGAGCAGGGCGGCAACGCCCTGAGCGGCGAGGGCGCCAGCATCTCCGGCACGATTGCGAAGCAGAACGCCAACGGCACGTTGGCCGAAGCCAACAAGCTGGTATTCACGAACACCTACAGCGTAAAGCCGCCGGTGACGCTCACCAATGCGTTCTGGGCGCAGAAGGTGCTCCGGGGCCGTGACTGGAAGGATGGCGATAGCTTCAAGATTTACCTGCGCGCGGACAAGGGCACGCCGATGCCCGCCGGTGCCAAGGATGCGCCCGTGAGTGGTATGAAGCAGGTTGTGAAGACCGTCAAGAACGGGGACACGTTCGACTTCGGCAATATTGAGTACGCCAAGCCCGGCACCTACACCTATCTCATTGCCGAGGCCACGCCGTCTCAAAACGACGCTGACTGGTTGCCCGGGTTCGGGTATTCGAGCGCTACCTACCGTGTCACGGTGACGGTGAGGGATAACGGCGACGGCACGCTGTCGCAGCCGGCAGTCAAGATGGAGCAGACCTACACCGACGACGGTATGAGCCAAAAGGACAACCCGATCGAGGTCGCTGACAAAATCGCCAAGATCACGAACACCTATAACACCGATGAGAAGACCATCTCCTTCAACGTGCAGAAGACGTATGCCGACCAGTCCGGTGCAAATCCGCTTGTGAAGGATAAGTTCACGTTCCAGCTCGAGGCACTCGGCGGGATGAAGAATGATGCCGTGCCGAGTGGAGCCATCGATTTCGGCAAGCTCGCCACCTCCTACAGCGTCGGTGCCAGCAAGGTCCCCATGCCTAAGGGGTGCACGTCCACCACGACCACGGCGAAGAACGATGACGACGGTATCGCTGCGTTCCCGCAGATCACCTATACGATGGAGAGCGAGAACCTCACCTACGTGTATAAGGTGACCGAGGTCAAGGATTCCGATACATCGACGTCCAGTGGCATGGGCTACGACGATACGGTGTACTACGTGCTGGTGAAGAACCAGCAGGTTGATAACGAGTCTGGGACGGGTAAGTGCCTGTCCTCCACGGTCACGTATTGGAAGGCCGACGGCACGCAGCTGACGGACGCCAACGGATACATCCCGTTCAAGAACACCTACACGGTGACCCAGGCGACGTCGGCGCCGGTTAACGTGCAAAAGACGTTCACCGGGCGCGCGTGGGAGACGAGCGATGCGTTCGACTTCACCCTGACGCCGGCGGATGATGCGACGAGGGATGCGGTTAAAAACAAGGTCGTTACCCAGAGGAAGGCTACCGACTCCGATGAGACCGGCGATCTGACGACTAAGGTTGAGATCGCAGGCGCCGGTGACGCGACGCGTTCTGCAACCTTCGGTGCGGGCGACCTGGTGTTCACCAAGTCGGGCACGTATACGTTCAATGTGAACGAGACGAAGCCGACCGACGCGGATAAGACTGGTATTGCGTATGACGGCCATACGTCCACGGTGACGTACACAGTGACCGATATCGAGAACGGCAAGCACACCGGTAAGCTGACCGCGTCGGTTGCGTACGACAACAAGCAGGCGACGACGGATGCCGACCGGCAGGTGACGGACGCCGCCGCGTTCACCAACATCTATGCGGCCTCTGGTACCTACGCGGGCATCGATGTGACCAAGACTCTGGTTGGTACCCCGCTGAAGAATGGCATGTTCCCGTTCACCATCGAGGCGATGACGTATAACGGTACGACGGCCCCGGAGCCGGCTGATACCGATAAGTCGTTCAAGAACACCGTGGGCAAGGATGACGGTGACGATACGCAGACCGCCACGATGTCCGGCAAGCTGAAGATGAACTTCACGCAGCTGAGCTACAACAAGGTGTATGTGTACAAGGTGTCTGAGGCGCATGGCGCCAACGCTGGTGGATACACGTATGACACCGAGTACCCCGGTGACGCCTACGTGCTCATTGCGGTGAAGCCGAATCCGGACAACAAAGGCCAGCTCTACACCGAGACGACCATCGCGAAGGGCCCGGGCGTGACGGCGCTTGTTGGCGGGGGCGGCAACGTTGATGCGCTGACGGCCGAGGCGATTAAGGGCCTCGATACCACGACCAACTACGTGAAGACGGTCTCGAGTCGCAATGCGAAGCCCGCTACGCCTACCGTCCCGTTCAAGAACAGTTACAAGTCAGACGCCAGCGACGAGCTGACCCCGCAGGTGACGAAGAAGATCTCCGGTGTTGAGAGCACGGAGAAGGCGTTCTCGTTCACGCTGACCGCCACGGAAGAGACACAGCAGAAGATCGCCGCCGGCGACTTGGGTGTGTCGGACGACCTGGCGGGCGACGCGCACGCGGAGTCCAAGGCCACGAAGGACAAGATTATCAAGGACAAGGGCCAGACGGTCGACTTCTCGAATATGACGTTCAACAAGGCGGGCGAGTACACGTTCACGCTCACCGAGGTGCACAACGCTGATGATGATCCCGCAGCGGACGGCGTGCAGAACGCCGGCTGGACGATGGACGCCTCGACCTATACCGTCACGGTAAGGGTCGAGGATAAGGACGCCAAGCTGACCGTCACGGGCGTGACGGTGAAGAAGGATGGTGACGCTGAGGCCAAGCCCATCAAGGCTGAGGTCAAGGACGGCAAGGTGAACCTCGCCACCTTTATCAACAGCTATGCTGCGAAGGGTTCCGTGACCTTGGCGGCGAAGAAACGCTTTAGGGGCGGTGCGCTCGCGGGGAACGACTTCTCGTTCGCTCTGTACAAGGGTGACAAGGCGGAAGGCACACCCATTGAGACCGTCACGAACGACGAGAAGGGCAACATTACCTTCCAGCCCATCAACTACACCGAGGCAGGTGACTACGAGTACACCATCAAGGAAGTTACCGGTAACGACCAGACCATCGTCTACGACGGTCAGAAAGTGAAGGTCAAGGTCAGCGTTACCGATAACAAGAACGGCACGCTGGACGCGACCGTCACCTACGGCGGCGATAAGGCCGTGCCGACCTTCACCAACGTGAAGCCGACGACGGACGTTACCGTCGAGGCCACGAAAGTTCTCGCGGGCAAGGCGCTGACGGACGGCGCGTTCGCCTTCGGCCTGTACCAAGGCGACACGTCCACGGGTAATCCCGTCAAGATCGTCCAGAACGACAAGGAGGGCAAGATCAATCTTGCCCTCACCGGTCTGACCATCGGCGAGTACGACTACAAACTCAAGGAGGAGAACGTCGGTGCCGATCCGACTATCACCTACGACACCAAGGCGGTGAAGGTTCACGTCTCGGTGAAGGCGGAGGGCGACAAGGCGAAGGCGACCGTCACCTATGACGGCAAGAACGATGCCCCGACCTTCACCAACAAGTACCAGCCCGCCGAGACCTCGGTGGCGCTCACGGCGAAGAAGGCCTATGTGAAGCCCGACAACACGCCGGCCACGCTCAAGGGCGGCGAGTTCACCTTCGACCTGTACGAGGGCGACCTGACGGCTGAGCAGCTGAAGGGCAAGCAACCCATCCGGAGCGCCAAGAACAGCGAGGACGGCACCGTCACCTTCCCGGCCATCGACTACACCAAGGCCGGCGAGTACAAGTACACCATCGTTGAGCGGAAGGGCGATCTGGCCTACGTGACCTTCGACGACACGGTGCACCATGCCGTGGTGAAGGTCATGGACAATGCCGGCAAGCTGGACGCCGCTGTTACCTACGATGGTGACAAGGCCAATGCCCCCACCTTCACGAACACCTACACCGCAAAGGGATCCGTGGAGCTGACGGCGACCAAGATCGTTGCGGTCGCGCCGGGCTTCACGCACGACACCAAGCTGAAGGGCGGCGAATACACGTTCGAGCTGAAGGACGCCGACGGCAAGGTGCTCGGCACCACGACGAACAAGGCCGATGGCACGGTGAAGTTCACGCGCAAGTTCACGCTCTCCAACCTGGGCGGCGCTGCGAGCAAGGACTTCACCTACACCATCGCGGAGAAGCCGGGCACGGAGCCGGGCATGGTCTACGACACCCATGCGCTCATCTACAAGGTGACGGTCGCGGACGATGGCACCGGCTCGCTGACGGCCACACCGCAGGTAACGAGTGGAGACAAGACCTTCACGAACACGTACCACCCGAAGGAGACCTCGGTAACGCTCAAGGCGACGAAGCGCTTCACGGGTGGCGAGCTCGCAGGGGGCGACTTCACGTTCCAGCTGCTCGACAAGGATGGCAACGTGATCCAGACCGTCCAGAATGACAAGGACGGCAAGGTCGCCTTCCAGGCAATCAGCTACGACACGCCGGGCGATCACGACTACACCATCAAGGAGGTTGCCGGCAACGACCCGACCGTCGTGTACGACACGAAGGACGTGAAGGTCCACATCAAGGTCTCCGATGAGAAGGGCGAGCTAAAGGCGACCGCCACCTACGACGGCGAGGCCGACGTTCCGACCTTCACCAACTCGAAGCCGACGACGGACGTTACCGTCGAGGCGACGAAGATCCTCACGGGCAAGGACCTGACGGCCGACGCGTTCACCTTCGGCCTGTACGACCAGGCCGGCAACGAGGTCGCCAAGGGCACCAACGACCGGGGCGGCAAGGTCGAGCTGGCCGTCAAGAACCTGAACCTGGGCGAGTACGACTACACGCTCAAGGAGGAGAAAGCCGGCCAGACCGTCGACGGCGTGGCCTACGACGCCAAGGAAGTCAAGGTCCACGTCAAGGTAGAGCAGAACCAGGGCGACAACAACAAGACGAAGGTGACCGTCACCTATGACGGTGCCGCTACGGCTCCCACCTTCAACAACACCTACGACGCAAAGGGTTCCGTAATCCTGACGGCGACCAAGACCATCAAGGTTGCGGACGGCTTCGACCACACGACGAAGCCCGCGGACGGCGAGTTCACCTTCGACCTGAAGGACGCTGCCGGCAACGTGCTCGACACCGCGAAGAACGATGCAAACGGCAAGGTCAGCTTCACGCGCGAGTTCCAGCTCTCCGACTTGGACGGCGCCGCGAGCAAGGACTTCACCTACACCATCGTGGAGCAGCCGGGCGCGGAGCCGGGCATGGTCTATGACAGCCATCCCCTCACCTATACGGTGACGGTCACGGACGGCGGGAACGGAGCACTGAATGCGAAGGCGATCGTGACGAGCGCATCCGGCTCGGATACCTTCACTAACACCTACCAGCCGGCCGCGACCGGCCTGGCCCTCGGTGCGCAGAAGAGCTATGTGAAGAAGGACGACAACACGCCGATCGTCCCCAAGTGCGGCGAGTTCACCTTCGATGTGTACGAGGGCAACCTGACGGCTGAGCAGCTTGCCGGGGCCAAGCCCGTCCGGACCGCGACCAACGGCGCGGACGGAAGTGTTAACTTCGACGCCTTCTCCTACGCGAAGCCGGGCACGCACGAGTACACCATCGTGGAGCGGAAGGGTGATCTGGCCTACGTGACCTACGACGCCGCGGTGCACCATGCCGTGGTGACGGTTGCGGACAATGCCGGCACGCTGCAGGCGAGCGTCGCCTACGACGGCACGAATGTCACGAAGCCCAGCTTCACCAACACCTACGAGGCACAGGCGACGGACTCCGGCGCGATCGCCCTCACCAAGAGCGTTGACGTGCACGACGGCAGCTATCAGCTAAAGGCGGGAGACTTCGCCTTCGAGCTGGTGGGGTCTGACGGCTCGGTGATCCAGACCCAGAAGAACGATGCGCACGGCAAGGTTGCCTTCGACAAGCTGACCTTCGACCATGCGGGCACCTTTACCTACACGGTCCGCGAGGTGCAGCCGACGGGGGACGCGCCGGGCGTGCCGGGCGTGACCTACACCGGCAAGACGTACACCCTGACCTACGTGGTGAAGGACAACAACGACGGCAAGCTGGTGGTAGAGAGCTCTACGGTGAAACCGAGCGAGGGCACCGAGAACGGCGTCACCCCCAATACCATGACGTTTGCGAACAGCTACCAGCCGGGTCAGACCTCCTACCAGATCTCTGGCACCAAGGTGCTTGAGAATGCCGACCCGGCCACCACGCGGACGCCCGCCGATGGCGAGTTCACATTCGCGCTGATTGACGTGGCCACCGGGCAGGAGATCGACCGGACCACGAACGTGGGTAAAGCGTTTACCTTCAAGGCCATCTCGTACACCGCAACTGGTTCGCATGCGTACCAGGTGAAGGAGGTTGCGGGCCAAGATGGCACCATCACTTACAGCGATGCGGTGCTGGACGTAACGGTGAACGTGACCGACGACGGCAGCGGCCAGCTGACCGCGACGGCGAACAAGACGGCCGCGGATCTGACCTTCACCAACACCTACACGCCGACGGCAACGACGGCGACGATTACCGGAACGAAGGCTCTGACCGGCCGCGACCTGGCCGAGGGTGAGTTCTTCTTCGACCTGAAGGACGCCGACGGTAACGTGGTGCAGACGGTGCAGAACGGCGCCGACGGCACGTTCGGCTTCGCGCCGCTGCAGCTGGACAAGGTGGGGACGTACGTCTACACCGTGTCCGAGCGGGCAGGGGCGACGGCGAACGGCGTCACCTACGACACGACGGTCTTTACCGCGACGGTGACGGTGACGGAGAATGCGGAGACGCACGCGCTGGAGGCGCAGGTTGCCTACAGCAAGGGCGGCAAGGCTGCGGATGCGGTGGCGTTCAGCAACAGTTACGCGCCGGCCGCGACTGAGGTGAAGCTGGGGGCCTCCAAGGTGCTGAGCGGCGAGGACCTGAAGGAAGGGCAGTTCTCCTTCCAGCTGAAGGATGCCGACGGCAAGGTGCTGCAGACCGCAAAGAACGCAGCGGACGGCACGGTGGGCTTCGAGGCGATCTCGTACGACAAGCCCGGAACGTACGCCTACAGCATCTCCGAGGTGGACGACGGTCAGAAGAACGTGACGTACGACGCGGCCGAGCACCGGGTAACGGTGACGGTGACGGACGACGGTGCGGGCCATCTGGTGGCGACGGTAACCTATGACGGCGCCGTGGCGCCGGTGTTCAAGAACACGTACACGCCGCCGACCACCCCGCCGACGGAGCCGCCCACCAATCCGCCGAGCAAGTCACCGGTGCCGAAGGAGGAGAAGCCGGGTCTGCCGTATACGGGCGATACCAGCTTGTCGCCGATGGCCCTGGGTGGCATCGCGGGCGGCGCGGTGGTGCTGATCGCCGCAGGCGTTATCCTGCGGCGCCGGAACCGGTAGCTACGGCGGCCGAGAAGGGCTTTGATTGAGGGCGGGTGGTCGCAGGGCGCGGCCGCTCGCCCTTTTTGGTGAAAGGCTATGTTAACCCGCCGTTTGCACGTCCGGCTCCAGATGGAACTCGTACTCCGGCTCCATCATCTTCTTCCGGATCTTTTCGTAGCGCCCGTCGTCGAGCTGCTCGCGCATGAGCGACGTCCTGTCCCCGACGCGTGCGGCCTCGCGCAGCCATCTGAACCACATCAGGCAGCTGTGGAGCCTGCGGGTCGATACGCCCTTGAACCTCTCGAGGAAGTGGCCGAGCGAACCCTGCGCTTCAGCATCCTCTGGACCGTGTCCCGCTCGTACCCGGTGAGCCTGCCGTGGGTCCTCGGGACCGCCCTCGCGGCGCCCTTCCCGCCCTTTCCGGACATGGCGTCCTCCGATCTCCCGGGGCCGGCCGATCCGGCCCTCAGGGTATCGGATTCCCAAATTTATCCGTATATGTGCGGATGAATGCGGGAGGCGTTCGGATGAAGTTGTATTCAAGGAAAGAGACTGACCCTTTGTCGCATTCCGTGCGGGTTATATGCAGGTATGCCTGCGCACGCTATCATGTATGGGTTAGACCGCAACTATGTACCTCATACGCGAAGGGATGCGCATGTATCTGAAGATCGACATGTTCTAGCTGGGCTTACCCCCGCAGTGGCGCCGCGCGCCCCATCAACTCTGCCGATTTTCGCCTTCACGCACATAAAGGAGTCCCGCCATGCGCGACAAGCTCGAAAAGATCATTAAGGCCTACGAGGAGCTCGAGAAGAAGCTTTCCGACCCGGCCGTCGCCTCCGACATCAAGGAGTTCACGCGTCTCAACAAGGAGTACGCACACCAGTCCGACCTCATCGCTGCCTCGCGCGAGTACATCGGCGCGCTCGATGACATCGAGGCCGCCAAGGAGATGCTCCGCGACACCAGCGATGCGGACGAGAAGGAGATGCTCCAGATGGACATCTCCGAGAACGAGGAAAAGCTTCCCCAGCTCGAGGAAGACATCAAGTACATGCTCATCCCGAGTGACCCCAACGACGACAAGAACACCATCGTCGAGATTCGCTCCGCCGCCGGTGGCGACGAGGCAGCCATCTTCGCCGGCGACTTGTACAAGATGTACCAGCGCTTCTGCGAATCGCGCGGCTGGAAGACCACCGTGCTCGATTCCAGCCCCAGCGAGGCCGGCGGCTTTAAGTCCATCGAGTTCAAGGTCGAGGGCGACCGCGTCTACTCCGTTATGAAGTTCGAGTCCGGCGTGCACCGCGTCCAGCGCGTTCCCAAGACTGAGTCCCAGGGCCGCATTCAGACTTCCACGGCTACCGTCGCCGTACTTCCCGAGGCCGAGGAGATCGACGTTCAGATCAACCAATCCGACCTGCGCATCGACACCTACTGCGCCTCCGGACCTGGCGGTCAGTGCGTTAATACCACCTACTCCGCCGTGCGCATCACCCACCTGCCCACCAACACCGTGGTGCAGTCGCAGGAGCAGCGCTCCCAGATTCAGAACCGCGAGGTCTGCATGCAGATGCTGCGCGCCCGTCTGTACGAGATGGAGCTCGAGAAGCAGCAGGCAGAGCTTGGTGCCGAGCGCCAGAGCCAGATCGGCCACGGCAACCGTTCCGAGAAGATCCGTACCTACAACCAGCCCCAGGACCGCGTGACCGATCACCGCATCGGTTTCAACTCCACCTACAACGGCGTCCTTCTGGGCGACCAACTCGGCACCGTGATCGAGGCGCTTGCTGCCGCCGAGCGTGCCGAGAAGCTGGCACAGGCTGTGTAGTAGGTTCCGCCGTTCTACCGAACGGCGGACCACTTGACGCTGCGCGAGCCGCATTCACGCCAATCTGACGTTCAATTTCGAGGGCGCGACCAAAAGGTCAGCGCCCTCTCATTTCACGTCACCTTGGCGCAAATGCGGC
>ENA-ORTP01001240-ORTP01001240.1-human-gut-metagenome-genome-assembly--contig:-NODE-1240-length-27271-cov-20.511096_pt1 | contig 27271 bp, 20 predicted proteins | sample MGYA00241913_ERZ509190 | MGnify/ENA primary metagenome ERZ509190 (study PRJEB26280, sample SAMEA2338839) | human gut metagenome | biome: human gut; feature: human-associated habitat; material: faeces...
CTTCCGCTGCAAGGACGGCAGTTGGAAGTATATTTTCCATGCACACTGGGATTCTACGAAGGTACAGCCGCGCACTTCGTACATCAAGGATTTTGCCATTTCCGACCGGGGAACGGTTTCCATCGGCGGCACTCTTGTCTGTCCGCAGGTATTGGGCGGCGTATCATCTGAAAAAGTAAAATGAAAAAAATACATAGTATGAAAAAGTTTCTTGTATTATCGGTGTTATGCTGCCTGATAGCATGCTCCTCGTCATCGGCCACAAAGGAAGACAAACCGGGTGAACAGCCGAATGAACAACCGAAGAATGTCTACCGCAATCCGGTGATAAACTACAGTTTGCCCGACCCTTCTGTGATAAAGGGCGGTGACGGCTACTACTATCTGTATGCCACCGAGGACATACGCAATCTGCCGATTCACCGTTCCAGGAATCTGGTGGATTGGGAATATGTAGGTACTGCCTTTACCGACCGTACCCGGCCTGATTTTGAGCCGAACGGCGGTTTGTGGGCACCGGACATCAACAAGATAGGTGATAAATACGTGCTCTACTATTCCATGTCCGTCTGGGGAGGCGAGTGGACTTGCGGCATCGGTTGTGCTGTTGCCGATAAACCGGACGGGCCTTTCAAGGACCACGGGAAGATGTTCCGCAGCGATGAAATCAATGTGCAGAATTCCATCGACCCTTTCTACATAGAGGAGGGAGGGAAGAAATATCTTTTCTGGGGTAGCTTCCGTGGAATCTATGCGGTTGAGCTGTCCGATGACGGTCTTTCCCTGAAGGAAGGCGCCACACCGCAGCAAGTGGCGGGAACCGCTTACGAGGGTACTTATATCCATAAGAAAGACGGACATTACTACTTCTTTGCTTCCATAGGAAGTTGTTGTGAGGGGTTGAAGAGTACTTACACTACTGTTGTAGGCCGTTCAGATAATCTTTTCGGCCCCTATGTCAACAAGAATGGCGGTAGCATGATGGATAACAAGCACGAAGTGCTGATTCAGAAAAGCAATTCCTTTGTGGGTACCGGCCATAACTCCGAGATTGTGACGGACAATGCCGGCAATGACTGGTTCTTCTATCATGCGGTGAGCACAAAGAAGCCTGAAGGCCGTGTATTGATGTTGGATAAGATTAGCTGGGAAGACGGATGGCCGACGGTAGAAGGCTCCGTTGCATCCACGGAAGCGGAGAAACCGAAATTTTGACAAGTATGAAGAAATCTATTTTAATCTCCTTGTTGGCCCTATTGATGATGGGCTGTCAAGTATCGGGTGGCAGTTCCTTGAAAGTGGAGGAAACCACTGTTGAAATGCGGAAGAATCCCGAAGGAGTAGCTGTATCGGCTCCCCGTTTCTCATGGCAACTGGTAACCGGCAAGCAGGATGTGATGCAGACTGCTTATCAGATTGAAGTGGCGGACTCGGACAAGGGTTTGCAGACCGGCTCCGGGCTGGTATGGAACAGTGGTCGTGTGGAGTCTGGCCAATCGGTGCTGGTGAAATATGCAGGGGCGCCTTTGGAGTCGGGACAGAAATATTATTGGCGTGTCACGGTATGGACAAATACCGGTGACAAAGCGCAAAGCAATGTCCGGCACTGGTCAATGTCCTTGCTGGACAGTTCGGACTGGAAAGCCGGCTGGATTGGACTGAACGACAGTACAAACTTGAAACTGGACGGTGAACGGACCATCCTTCCGGCACGTTATCTGAGGAAGGAGTTTGATTTGCCGTCACAGCCGAAGCGTGCAGTCCTTTATGTTTCGGGAGTAGGCTCTTCCGTATGCTATATGAATGGCGAGAGGATTGGAAACGATGTATTCGGTCCTTTGCCTACCTGGTACGATGCTTCTGTATCTTATCTGACCTATGATGTCACCCCCTTGTTGAAGTCCGGTACCAATGCGATAGGCGTGGCTCTGGGCAACGGCCGCTATCTTTCCATGCGCGCCAATGGGATGGTAGGTTTTGGTTTGCCCCGTCTCATGGCGCAGTTGAATATAGAGTACGACAATGGTGAGACGGTGTCGGTAGTCAGCGATGATTCCTGGAAAGCGACGAACCACGGTCCTATAACTGCGAACAACGAATTTGATGGTGAACATTACGATGCCCGCTTGGAATTGGGTAAATGGACGGAAAGCGGCTATGATGATTCCGGATGGCAGTTGGCCGAACGGATGGAGGCTCCCAAAGGAAAACTTGTGGCACAGCTTTCTCCGAGTCTGAAGGTGATGGAGGAGATAAAGCCAATATCCGTTAAATCGGTAGGTGATGGAAGATATATCGTGGATATGGGGCAGAATATGGTAGGAATACAGCAGGTGAAACTGCGTGGCAAGAAGGACAAGCCCATTACTATGCGTTTTGCCGAAGTGCTGAAGGACAATGGTACGGAACTGTATCTTGACAACCTGCGCAGTGCCCTTGTCACGGATATTTATACTCCTGCCGCTGACGGTGAGTTTGTTTGGGAACCGTTGTTTGTTTACCATGGTTTCCGTTTTATGGAAATATCCGGTTTGGACTATGAACCGGCAGCGGATGATTTCACCGGTAAGGTGGTGTATGATGAAATGGCAACGAACGGTACGTTCGAGACTTCCGAGGAGTTGATTAACAGACTTCACAAGAATGCCTATTGGGGAATCCGTGGAAACTATCGCGGTATGCCTACCGACTGTCCCCAGCGTGATGAACGTCTTGGATGGCTGGGCGACCGCACTACCGGTGCCTATGGTGAAAGTTTCATTTTCGGCAATGCCTTGATGTATAAGAAGTGGCTGGTGGATATAGAAGAGTCCATGAATGAAAATGGAAGTATCTCTGTGGTATCTCCCCGTTACTGGACCATCTTCCATGATGACGTGACTTGGCCGGCTGCCTATTTTTACGTAGCCGACATGCTTTACCGCCAGTTTGGCGATGATAGCTCCATCAAAGAGCGTTATCCGTCCATGAAGCGTTGGGTAAACCACATGACGGAGACCAAAATGAAGGACTATATTCTGGTGAAGGATGAATACGGGGATTGGTGCATGCCTCCCGAGTCGCCGGAGCTGATTCATTCGGAGGACCCTGCCCGTAAGACGAACGGTGAAGTGTTGAGTACAACGGTGTTTTACAGTATTCTGCAACTGATGGAGAAGTTCGCGCAAATGAACGGACTTCCGGCAGATGCTGAAGAGTATGCAGCACTTGCCATTAAGGTCAAGGACGCTTATAACAAGAAATTCTTCAATACTGAGGCTGCACAGTATGACAACAATACGGTGACGGCAAACCTGCTTTCCCTCAGACTGGGTCTGGTTCCCGACGGATATGAAGATAAAGTATTTGCCAATGTCGTGGAGAAGACGGAAAAAGACTGTAAGGGACATGTCAGTGCCGGTGTGCTTGGCATCCAGCATCTGATGCGCGGACTTACCGAGTACGGCGGACTGGAACTTGCCTATAAGATAGTGACCAATGACACTTATCCCTCATGGGGTTACATGATTAAGAAGGGTGCAACCACCATTTGGGAATTATGGAACGGTGACACGGCAAATCCGGCGATGAATTCAAGAAACCATGTGATGCTTTTGGGAGACCTGCTGATATGGTTCTATGAGGACCTTGCCGGTATAAAGAATGCTCCTGCTTCCGTCGGGTTCAAGCAGATTCTGATGGAACCGGTATTCCCGGAAAAACTGAATTATGTGAATGCTTCGCATGTATCGCCTTATGGCAGAATAGGAAGTTCCTGGAAACGTGACGGCAATAAGCTGGAGTGGAACGTTGAGATTCCCGCCAATACAACCGCTACGGTCAAGCTGCCGCTTGACTTCCATGTACAGGTAGATGCCGGTCAGGCGGGGATTCATTCCGTGGAGGAGGCTGACGGTAAGCTGGTAGTCGAATTGGGCTCCGGCAAGTATGTATTCATGTCTGAATGATATTTTTCTAACAACAATAAAACAGATGTAACTATGAGACTAAAAAGATTGTTTTTGGGGGTAATGCTTTTGGCAGGCATTACGGGTGCAGGAGCGGCAAATGTTGCTCCGGAAGACATCTCTGCTTCTATTTCCTTGAAAGTGCCGGGGAATGATGCCAAGCAATATCCGCTGGCCTTGCAGAAGATGCAGGATGGTATGTACAGCTGCCGGGCTTCGGAAACGTTGCCGTTGGACATCATCCGCCAGGTGGTGGACAAGGATGGCAAACAGCGCATTACCGTCACACTCAAGGCGCTGGAAAATGTGTATTTCAACTACGGGGAACAGATAAAGACCGGTTACAAGCATTCGGACTGCCAGTTCTACATGCCGGGCTTCTGGTATCGCCGCAACCTGCGTTCGCCGAAGGAAGCTCCTTCTTTCCACACATCGGACAGTTGGCTGGTGCGTGAGGACCGTTTGAGCACTCCGCTGACGGCAGCTTTCAATCCGGCAAGCGGTACGTCCATGTCGGTTATCCGTATTGACAAGTTCGACAAGGAAGCTTTGACCACTCATAAGGAGGGAGAGGTAATCTTGTCCGGCGAGACTTCCATCGGATATACCGGTTTCTGCAATGTGGATGGTGTGACTGTCTTGGCATACGGTTTCCCCTATAAGGAAGCACCGAAGACATATATCCGCAAATTGACGCTGGCTCCTGCCGTTGAGGCTTTCCAGTTGCTGCGTAAGGGCGACAGCATCTCCATGACTTGGGAGGTGTCCGAAAGGAATGCTGCCGATTTCTCGGAATGCGTACAGCGCACCTGGGAGTATTGTTATGACACTAACCGCCCGAAACCGGTTGACACACCTTACACGGTAGACCGCATGAAGGAGGTGATGAGCAACTTCTTTGTGGAAAGCTATGCCAGCAATACCCCCACTCATTATTACTCCGGTGTAGAGTTGGAGACTGCTACTTGTGCCAATACCGATGTTGCCGAAGTGGGCTTTGTGGGACGTACGTTGCTGAACGCTTTCAATGCTTTGGAGTATGGCAAACAGCAGAACCGCCAAGACCTGGTGGACAATGCCAACCATATCTTTGACACTTATCTCCAGAACGGTTTTTCGCCTGCCGGTTTCTTCAACGAAGTGGTGCACTACAACCGCGGCTTTAAGGAAACCAGACATAGCATCCGCCGTCAGTCCGAGGGAGTATATGCCATCTTGAACTATTTGAACTATGAGAAACAGCAGAAGCGTAAACACCCCGAATGGGAGAAACGCATCAAGGGCATGCTGGACAGCTTCCTCAAGTTGCAGAACGAGGACGGCAGCTTCCCGCGCAAGTTCAAGGATGATTTCTCTATCGTGGATGCCAGCGGCGGTAGCACGCCTTCGGCAACATTGCCTTTGGTGATGGCGTCCAAGTATTTCAAGGACAAACGTTATCTGGCAAGCGCCAAGCGTACGGTAGACTATCTGGAGAAGGAACTGATATCCAAAGCCGATTATTTCTCTTCTACGCTGGATGCCAACTGCGAGGACAAGGAAGCCTCCTTGTATGCTGCTACGGCTGCTTATTATCTGGCTTTGGTTACCAAAGGAGAAGAGCGTGCACACTATGCCGGTCTGGCAAAGAAAGCCGCTTATTTTGCCTTGTCATGGTATTATACTTGGGATGTTCCTTTTGCCGAAGGTCAGATGCTGGGAGATATCGGCTTGAAAACCCGTGGTTGGGGAAATGTGTCGGTAGAGAATAACCATATCGATGTATTTATCTTCGAATTTGCCGATGTGCTGCATTGGCTCTCCAAGGAGTACAACGAGCCGCGCTTCTCTGACTTTGCCGAGGTGATTTCCACTTCCATGCGCCAGTTACTGCCGTATGAAGGACACATGTGCGGCATTGCCAAAGTAGGCTATTACCCGGAAGTGGTGCAGCATACCAATTGGGACTACGGACGTAACGGAAAGGGATATTACAACAATATCTTCGCTCCGGGCTGGACGGTCGCTTCTTTGTGGGAGCTGTTCACTCCGGGACGTGCGGAGCAGTTCTTGTTGAAAAAATGATAGTCTAAACAGTAACCAATATTGTATTTATGAATAAGATGATGACTTTGTTGGCAAGCGTGATGCTATTGGCATCGGCTTGCACGGGCAAGCAGGCGAGTGAAAAGACTGCTTCTGGACTGGAACCTGCGAACTTCCGTACGGAAGTGGATGGCAAGCAGACAGACTTGTTTGTTTTGGAGAATAAGAATGGTATGGAAGTTTGTATTACGAATTTCGGTGGACGTATTGTATCAGTGATGGTGCCGGACAAGGATGGCGTTATGCGTGATGTGGTGCTGGGCTTCGATTCCATTCAGGACTACATCAAGTTCCCTTCGGATTTCGGCGCTACCATCGGACGTTATGCCAACCGTATCAATCAGGGTAAGATTACAGTGGATGGGGTAGAGTATCAGCTGCCGCGCAACAATTACGGTCATTGCCTGCATGGAGGTCCCAAGGGATACCAATATCAAGTGTTCGATGCCCGCCAGTTGAGCAGTCAGGTTCTGGAACTGACTTATCTGTCGAAAGACGGAGAGGAGGGCTTCCCGGGTAACCTGACCTGCAAGGTCACTTTCTCGCTGACAGATGACGATGCCATCGACATTCGTTACAGTGCCGAAACAGACCGTACCACTGTTGTCAATATGACGAACCATTCTTACTTCAATCTGGATGGCGATCCCTCCAAGTCCAATTCGGATTATCTGCTTACCATCGATGCAGATGCCTATACTCCCGTGGACAGTACCTTCATGACTACCGGTGAGATAGCTTCCGTAGAAGGTACGGATATGGATTTCCGCACTCCTACAGCCATTGGCGCCCGCATTGACAATGACTTTGAGCAATTGAAGAACGGCAAGGGCTATGACCATAACTGGGTACTCAATACGAAGGGTGACATCACCCACCCGTGTGCCACCCTCGAATCTCTCTCAACGGGTATTGTGCTTGATGTCTATACCAACGAACCGGGCATTCAGATTTATGCCGGTAACTTCCTGGATGGCACACTGACCGGAAAGAAAGGTATCGTGTACGGTCATCGTGCGTCCGTCTGTTTGGAGACGCAGAAATATCCCGATACGCCCAACAAGCCGGAATGGCCTTCGGCGTTGCTGAAGCCGGGAGAAAAGTATGACAGTCATTGCATCTATCGCTTTTCGGTGAAGAAATAAATATAAGGCAGGCGTAGCCTGCCTTATATTTATAATAATCTCTTTTGTTAACTTTAAAAATTAATGCGTATGAAAAAGTATTTATTGTATGCTTGGATTGTATCAGCATTTTGTTCATGCAGTGAGAATAGCATGGAACCCCTTCCTATAGAAGTGGATGCTGATTGTGTAGACATTGTAAATGATGAAAGCTTTGTGCCGGTTAGTCAAGCCACAGAGGTGGCCGGCTTGTTTTTAGCTGCTAATGGTAAAGATGCGGTGACAACAAGAAATGGCTCTATTGAGCCAGATGCCTTTTCTGGTAAAACAGTAAAAGATATTAAGACGGTTTACGGTGAAGACAATACGCCTTCTATGTATATAATAAATTATGAAGGCGGTGGTTTTGTTATAGTAGGTGCTACCAAGAATTACTATCCGATTCTGGCATATTCAGATACTAACTCTATCAATATAGAAAAAGCTAAGCAGAGTGGCTTTTCTATTTGGATGGATGAAACAAATTGGGCTATTAAGGAAAGCGATATGCAAAATGCCGAGACTTTGGCAAATATGCGCTCTATGTGGGAGGCTTACGAAATACTGCCTGCCACAACACGTGATGCTACTTCTGATCATTATAGTGATGGGACAATGTTTCGTGAAAGGTTAGGCGAATTGTATACTTTGTGTCCGGGATATTCGTTTGGTCCTTTAAGTTCTGCAAGATCTTTTCTCTCACAATCAGATTATGAAAGTCTTGTAGAAAAGGCTAATTTTTATGGTTCTCCTCTTGAGTTTACAATAGTAGGATATAATAGTAATAACAGAAAAGTTGGGCCTTTGATGAATACAAAATGGGGGCAGGAGGGAGGATATAGTGCATTATGTCCGAATGAATATCCTGCTGGCTGTGTTGCCATTGCTATGGCTCAGATTGAGAAGTATCATGAATGGCCTCAATCCTTTGACTGGAGCGGTATGGCTAATGATAGACCGACTTCTGCATCTCAATCTCTAATAGCGATGATTGGTAAAGCCGTGAATATGGAATATGGTAAAGACGAATCTGGAGCTTCCTTAGGTGATGCCAAAAGAGGTTTTGAGGCAATGGGGTATGCAGTATCTAAAAAGGATCATGACATGTGGGATGTAGAAAGTGAAATCTATTTTAGAGGACGTCCTGTATATATGACAGGTGACAGGAAAAATTTTATCGGAATAACTTGGAAAGGGCATGCATGGGTTTGTGATGGTGCGGAAGAATATGGAAGTTCCTATAGCTATTTTGTGGAGTATCTTGTAAACCGTTCTACAAATCCAAGTTATTCAAGTTGTGGATTCCCTAATTATATGAATCCCACTACTACTTCTTTTGGTTCTGGTCGCATATATTTTCATATGAACTGGGGGTGGTATGGCACTGGTAATGGCTGGTTTAGTGGAAATAATGTGAATCCTACAGATGATAGGAACTATCAATACGACAGAGAAAATCTGTATGTTTCACCCTTAAAATGACGCATTATGAGAAGAGTATATATCTATTCATTGTTATTGTTTGCGATATGCTTTGCCGGTTGTGAACATAAATTGGACTCTTACCCGCCTCATCTCTATAGATACTATTTAGCATTCATAGATAAATCGGGTAATGATTTGCTTGCAGATGTACCATTTGAAATAAACAGCGAGAGGGATTCTGTTTTATTACGCGGAACTTATACTTTTGAGTTTATCAAATCAACGGAAGATGATTATTTTGATACCAAATCATTAATATTAGGAAAGGTAAGTGGCTATCAATCGCTACGCATTGATGTCTGCATGGAAGACTGGTATGGGCATAAGAAGCCGGAAGTCCTTACTCATAAACTTGCCTGTAAGCATATATTCGGTGATGAGAAAGTACATACGATTGTTTCTTATTGGAAGTTTGATACTGATTATCGGGAGGCAGAACTTATCCGTCTTACAATAGATGATGTGGAGAGTCCGATTCTTGAAGGTTTTGACAAATTTTATCCTCAAGCTCTTGTTAGCTTAGATAAATAGAGAGTATCTTATGTTTTTTATATGGACGATATAATGGTTGGTATACAGCTTATGATGTTAGTCCTATAGAAGATAGATTTATCAATATGATAGAGTAAGTTTGTATGTTTCACTTCAGAAAATATATTATGAGAAATTTTAGATTTTTGTTATTGACTGCTTTATTCCCTTTGATTTTCATGGGTTGCAAAAGTGAGGAAGACTCTTATCCTCCTATTCATTATGGATACAATTTAGCATTTGTCGATGAAAATGGCAATGATTTGATTGAGGGAATGCAAACCGGTCTTGGAAGAAATGGTAAGCCTGCTTTGAGAGAGAAAGATTACTCCTATAAATTGGTAGAACCCGATTCTAAAGATGACTTTACCGGACCGGACTGTATCTATGTGGAAAGCAGGGACGGACTTTTTACTTTGGCAATCTTTGATGCATTATGGGATGGATATAAATATGACAAGAAGCCTGAAGTGTTGACACGTACCTTTGTTTGCCCCTATATCTTTGGTGACGAAGAGGAACATTCCATTATTTCCCATTGGAAGTATAATGATGGTTATGGCAGTGTTGAACTTATTAGAATAACTATAGATGGTGTGGATGCCCGCATCGAATCAGGAACAGACAAATATCAACAACCGTTAGTTATCGCTGTGTTGGCAAAGTAACTTGTTTTTCTTAAATACTCTGTCTTGGTAAAATCAGCACTTTATCAAGACAGAGTTTTTATTCTTTGGAATTACCGCATCGCCAGCGCCTTATTCTCCGCCTCCTCCATAATCTCCCGTTCTCCCGGCCCTTTGTCATTGATGCCGCAAAGGTGGAGGATGCCGTGGATGATGACCCGGTACAGTTCACGTTCGTAGTTGTTATCGGCGAACTGTTCCGCATTGGTGCGTACGGTATCGAGGCTGATGAAGAGGTCACCGCTAAGGCGGTTGCCTTCACAGTAGTCGAAAGTGATGATATCTGTGTAATAATCGTGTTGCAGATATTGGCGGTTCACTTCGAGTATCTTCTCGTCCGAGCAGAAGATGTAGGCGATTTCACCGACTCTTTTTCCGTAAGTGGCGGCTACGGATTTTATCCATTCCGTGGTTTCACGCTTCTTGATGGATGGCATTTCCACGCCGTCTGTCTGATAACTAATCATTTTATTTACGATTTAATGATTTACGATGTACGATTGAAATTACGTTCTTGCGATTAAGCTAGTTCTTTTAAAAGAAGAATAAGTAACTGATGATGATGGCTGCAATGATGCCGGAAAAATCGGCAATCAGCCCACACGTCACGGCATTCCTCGTTTTGGTGATACCTACGCTGCCGAAATACACAGCAAGGATATAGAACGTAGTATCCGAAGCACCGCGTGCCACGCAGCTCATACGGCTGACGAATGAATCGGGACCATATTGCTTCATGGTGTCAATCATCAGTCCGTTGGCACCGCTGCCGCTCAGTGACTTCATCAGGGCAGTGGGTAGGGCACCTACAAAGCTGGTATCTACACCGAATAGTCCTACTACATAACCGATACCGTTCACCAGTATATCCATGGCGCCGGAAGTACGGAAAACGGCGATTCCAACGAGGAAGGCAACCAGATAGGGAATGATGCGTACAGCGGTGGTGAAGCCTTCTTTGGCCCCTTCGATGAAGGCATCGTATACATTGATTTTCTTCCATAGCCCCCAGAGGATGAACAGCAGGATGATGGAGAACAGCAGTATGTTGGCAATTAAAGTGGAATATACACCCATTTCATCACGGCTAATCTGTGTGAACAGATAAATGAGCGCGGCAAAGAAAAGACTGATGCAGCCAATCAGGATAAGTATGGGCTTGTTCAGCAGGTTGATGCGTTGTGCAATGCTGACGGCAATGACACCGACAATGGTCGAGATGGCGGTCGTTATCAGTGTGGGGATAAAGATGTCCGTGGGTTGGGCGGCACCCATCTGCGAGCGATACATCATGATGCTGACGGGGATAAGTATCAGTCCCGAGGTGTTGAGGACAAGGAACATTACCATCGGATTGGTGGCAGTATCCTTTTTAGGGTTCAGTTCTTGGAGTTCCTTCATGGCTTTCAGTCCCATCGGAGTAGCGGCATTGTCCAGCCCCAGCATGTTGGCAGAGAGATTCATGAAAATGGAGCCCATGGCAGGATGTCCTTTCGGTATTTCGGGAAAAAGGCGGCAGAATACCGGACTCAGCCAACGGGAGAGGGCGTTGATCATGCCGCTGTTTTCGCCTATCTTCATCACGCCGAGCCAGAGGGCGAGTATTCCCGTCAGTCCCAGGGATATTTCAAAAGCTGTTTTGGAAGAGGAGAAGGTGGAGTTGACGAGTTCTGTGAATATCTCCACATCACCCATAAAAATGAGTTTGCAGAGGGCTACGATGAATGCGATGACGAAAAATGCTACCCAGATGTAATTTAAAACCATGTATCGTTACTTTGTTCTAATGGATTAATATTTGTTTTCGTTGGCAAGATTCCAGGCGTTGAGGAAAGCTGCTTTGGTTATTTCTATCATTTTTTCCCAGTTCAGCCGGTCGGGGTGGTCCGAAGGCTGGTGGTAATCGGGATGTCCGTCTGTGTGGTACCAGATGATGGGGATGTTGCACAGGGCAAAAGAAGCATTGTCACTTCCTCCCGTGGGGCGGTCCCAGGCGCGGTAGTCCGGTTGCAGGCGCAAGCTGTAGCGTGCAATGTCCTGCTTCAGCCAGTCGCCGAATACGGGGTGGGCGGCGGTGTAGAAGTAGACAACGTGTTGAGGCTGCTCGGGCTTATTGTTACGGCCTATCATGTCGAAATTGAGATAACCTTTCACCTGGCTGATGAAAGGACAGCTTTGTACAAAGTATTTTGAGCCGAGCAATCCCTTTTCTTCCCCATCCCAAAAGGCAAAGATGACCGTGCGCAGAGGCTTCTGTCCAGTGGCAAGAAATGCACGGGCTATCTGCAGGACGGCAGAGACACCGGAGGCATTGTCGTCTGCACCGTTGTATATCCGGTCGTTTGCCAGCGTCTCGTCCACACCCAGATGGTCGAAGTGGGCACCTACGATGACATATTCATCCGATCGTTCTCCCGGGATGGTTCCCAATACATTACTCATCTGCAGGATGCGGTGGACGCCTTGTTTAAGGATGGCGATGGAGTCGGGATGCACTTGCCACCGTCCCCGTTGTTGGCGTTCCTTGTTGTAAGCCTCGAAGGGCTGGTAATAATTGTCCTTTTCCAGCGGGGCAATGCCGGCTTCTTTCAGGCAGGATGCCAGATAGCGGGCAGCCAGTCGTGAACCGTGCATGCCTGCTTCGCGTCCTTGCAGCTCATCATCGGCCAGAAAGCCGACAATAGCCTTGGCTGAAGTGCGGCTGATGCTTTGCAACCCCTTTTCTTGTGGAGATTGTGCATGTAAGGATAGTGCGAAAGAAAGGCAGCAGATTGCTCCCAAAACAGCTTTATACATGTCGTACGGTTTTAAGGATTGGACATACCGGTTGCAAAATTAAAGATAACTTTCCATAGTTTCTATATAAATGTTGTATTTTTGTCCATTGGTGGATGAATTCAAATCCGTGTAAATCAAATGAGAGAAGGATGAAAAAGAAGAATGAAGCAGTGGAAACCGTCTTGTGCGAACGTGTGCTTTCGGCAGAAGAAGTGGCGTGCATCTCGGTACAGATTCAGCAGGAATTGGAGGCGTATATCGACCCGGTGAAAAGGGAGTATCTTCCCCGTTTCTTCAAGACCGGAAAGGGGCAGTATGGCGAGGGGGATAAGTTTCTGGGAGTGGTGGTACCCAACACCCGGCAGGTGGCAAAGCAGCACAAGCACGAACCTTTTGGGGTAATGGCAGCCTTGCTTCAGAGTGAATGGCACGAGTGTCGCCTTTGTGCCTTGCTGATGTTGGTGGAGCGATTCAAAAAGAGCGATGAAAAGGGGAAAAAGGAGATTTATGACTTTTACCTTTCGCAAACGGGCCGTATCAATAATTGGGATTTGGTCGATTTGTCTGCCCCCGGCATTGTGGGCGAATATTTGAAAGACAAACTTCGTAAAGACCTCTACCGGCTGGCGGATAGTCCGCTGCTTTGGGACCAGCGCATTGCTGTGGTATCTACCTATACTCTTATCAAAAATGGTGATTTCATCGATATATTAGCCCTTTCGGAACGGCTGCTCCATCATAAGCATGACTTGATGCAAAAGGCGGTAGGATGGATGCTCCGGGAGATGGGTAAGCGGGACAAGGACTTGCTGGTACAATTCTTGGAGAAGTATTGCAGGACGATGCCGCGAACGATGTTGCGCTATGCCATAGAGAAGTTTCCGGAGGAGGAGCGCAAGGAGTTTATGAAGCGCTGATGGGGAATGAAAATCGTTAAACTGTATTTTTATGGGTTTGCATTTTTATCTAAAGGTAGGCTTTCTTTTGGGGAACAGTAAATACTTTTCCATTTCTATACTTTTTAGGAAATAAATTAGTTCTTTTGCAGCAAGAACTATAAAACTGCTATGAAACGGGTCGATTCAGTCATATCACTGATATATTCTATGTCCAAAGCGGAAAAGAAAGCTTTCTCCGTCCAAATGTTGAAGGATAAGGAGGAAAAAGACTATTTGGTGATATATGATATCATTACCAAAAGTAAGCAACTGGATAGTAAAAATGTAAAGGGGGAATTTCATAAGCGCAGGCCTGGTGGTTCGTTTGAAGTCTCTATTCAATATTTGTATGAAAGACTGACGGATAGTTTGCTCACTTTGCGAAAGAAGAAAGATATCTATTATGACCTACTGAACAATTTGTGTAAAGCCCGTATGCTTTACGAACGTTCTTTATTTGAAGAATGTTTTGAGATACTTTCAGACACGATAGAACAAGCAACATATTATGAAAATAATGAAGTGCTGACCATTGCCTTAAAGCTGGAGCTGGAATATTTGCTGAGACTTAATTTCCCGAATTTGGCTGAATCTGAACTCTATCATAAACACTTTATGCAAAATGAAGCTTTAAAGAAAACCCGCAAAATTGTAGAACAGTCTTCTTTGCATAACTTGTTGAAGTACCGCCTTAGCCATATCGGTTCTATCCGAACTTCAAAACAGAAGCAAGATATGAATGACCTTATGGTTAATGAACTTTCCATAGCTGCTTCTTCCGGAATAGAAGGAAATTTTGAGTTAATGCGGAATCACAGACTTTTTCAAGCCAACTATTTGATGGGAGCTGGAGAATATAAAGCTGCCTTGAATTCTTATAAAGAGCTTAGCCGGCTGTTTGAGCAGAACCGGCAGTTCTGGTCGAATCCTCCTATCTACTATTTATCAGCACTTGAGGGGGTACTTGGCAGTTTGAGGGTCTGTGGACAATATGACGAAATACCTTACTTCCTGGACAAGTTAAAAAAGCTTATCTCGGATGCTTCTTCATTTGAATTTCAGGTGAACGCCATTTGCCTTCTCTTTCAGTATGAACTGTTTCCTTATTTAGATAATGGAGATTTTCTGGATTGTACAAAACTGATGGCATATTATCAGAAGTCACTTTATGATAAGGAAGCGTGGTTGAGCCCGGTGCGTAAAAGTGAATTGCTACTCTATACTGCACTTGTACATATAGGTAATCAGAATTACAAAGCAGCAAAGAAATACATAAGCAATGCCATTATTGATCATAATATAAAGTATCAACCTCTGATGAGGACTATCCGGCTAGTGCGCCTTATAGTTTATTATGAAATGCATGAATATGAGTTTGTATATCATGAATCACGTTCTATCAAGCGTAGCCTTTCTTCTCCCAAAGAGCATACTTTCAAAACGGAGCATATCATTCTGTGGTTTCTGAACCAGCAGCATCTTCCAGTTTTGAGAAAAGATCGCGAAGCTTTTTGGGAGAAACTTCTTCCTGAAGTGCAGGCTTTGTATGATGATAAATATGAGAATCAGTTATTGCATCTTTGTGACCTTACTGCGTGGATAGAAGCCAAGATATTGAAGGAAAACTTGTCTGATGTACTGAAACGGCATATGCATATGAAAGAACTGCTTCAAAAATAGAATAAGTGGCAGAGTGCTGCCATAAAATACCTTCACTTATAGTCTCTTTTTCTCTCTTGTAATTATATAAATATGGGATAAGAATACCCATAAAATCTGTTTTATATCTATTTATAGAAAGATATATATAGTTTGTAATTATATAAATGAATTAATAATGTAAGGTTTTCCCTCTTATTATTTATTTCATTTGCATAATCTTAATTTTTAATATTATGGAGAGAGAATCTTTTATTTATAAACCAAAGATTGTAGTCATCGGAAGTTGTAATACGGATATGGTGGTAAAGGCTGGACGTTTACCAGTTCCAGGAGAGACTGTATTGGGAGGAACCTTTTATATGAATCCTGGTGGAAAAGGAGCCAATCAAGCCATTGCAGCCGCCCGATTAGGTGCTGAGGTTACATTAATTTCAAAGATTGGCTATGATTTGTTCGGGTTGCAAGCTTTGGAGATATACCGTTCTGAAAAAATAAATACAGAGTTCATCTTTACGGACCAAAAGAGTCCTTCGGGAGTTGCTCTAATTTCTGTAGATTCTTGCGGAGAAAATAGCATCATTGTTGCACCAGGAGCGAGTCGTTCCTTATCGACCGAAGATATAGATAAAGCAAAAAGTAAATTGGAGGAGGCTGATATTATACTGATGCAATTGGAAGTACCCATTGAAACTGTAGAATATGCTGCTACTATTGCCAAAAGTTATGGAAAGAAGGTGATTTTGAATCCTGCCCCGGCTTCTGTTCTGAGTAATTCATTTTTGAGTTGTGTGCATACCATACTTCCAAATCGGATTGAGGCTGAAATGCTGTCGGGCATCAAGGTGATAGATGAGGAAAGTGCTTGGCGTGCAGCGAAAGCTATAGGTGAGAAAGGAATAGAGAATGTCGTCATTACATTAGGAAAAGATGGCGCTTATGTAAAGGAAAAGGAAGAATATACTATGATTCCTGCAAAGGAAGTAGAAACAATTGATACTACTGGTGCTGGAGATGTGTTTTGCGGAGCGTTTAGTGCCTATTTGTCCGAGAACCACACGCTGACAGAATCGGTGGAATTTGCCAATGCTGCGGCAGCTCTTGCAGTGACACGTATGGGTGCACAGAGTGCCATTCCTTATAAACGGGAGATAACTTTATGAGATAAACCAACCTGAGTTATATTTATAAATCTGATAAAAATGAAAATTGTAGTTATTGGAAGTTCAAACATAGATATGGTTGCACAAGTCAGCCATCTTCCTGCACCGGGCGAAACAGTCGGAGACGCTTGTTTCATGCAGTTACTGGGAGGAAAGGGGGCAAATCAAGCTGTTGCGGCAGCACGGCTCGGAGCTTCTGTCACGTTTATCACTTCTTTGGGAAATGATATGTATGCGGATATTCTGAAAAAACAGTTCGAGAAAGAAGGTATCATTACGGATTACATCGTGGATGATGAATGCCATCCTACGGGTACTGCCCTCATCTTTGTGGCTGATAGTGGCGAAAATTGTATTGCAGTAGCTCCTGGAGCTAATTATTCTTTACTGCCAGATGCGGTGATGCGTTTCGAAAAAGTCATTGATGAGGCGGATATGATTGTGATGCAGGCTGAGATTCCTTATGAAACGGTGAAGAAAGTGGCTTTATTGGCTAATGAGAGAGGGAAGAAAGTTTTACTTAATCCTGCTCCTGCTTGCCCAATTGATAGGGAATTGATGAATTCCGTTGATTTGTTGGTAGTGAATGAAGTGGAAGCTTCCTTTATTTCCGATATGAGTTATACGGGAGATAATCTTGACGAGATAGCTACTGCATTAATGGAATCAGGAGCACGTAATGTTATTATTACGTTGGGTAGCTGTGGGGTATATATGAAGAATAAAAAAGAAACTGTCCGTATTTCCGGTTATAAAGTAAATGCTGTTGACACAACTGCTGCAGGTGATACCTTTTGTGGTGCCTTAGCCGTGGCTTGTTCGCAGAGAGGTTTGGATAGGGAAGCATTGGAATTTGCTAATGTTGCAGCTGCAATCGCAGTTACCCGGATGGGTGCTCAGCCATCTATTCCTACACTTGAAGAAGTCGGACGTTTCAGACTTGAGAGGGAAATATCTTTATCGTTTAATCTTTAATATTTTGTACTATGTTTATTGTCAGCAGTTATACGTTAGCCGTTCTTTTCTGCTTTGTCACAATGATTTGCTGGGGCTCTTGGGGAAATACCCAGAAATTGGCGGGAAAGAGTTGGCGTTATGAGCTCTATTATTGGGATTATACCATAGGCATTCTGCTGTTTGCACTTCTTTTGGTATTCAGCTTAGGGAGTTTCGGAAGTCAAGGAAGAAGTTTTCTTGAGGACATTCGTCAAGTCAGTACGGAAAATATGGTCAGTGCATTTGTAGGAGGTGTGATTTTCAATGCTTCTAATATTCTTTTATCCGCTTCAGTTTCCATGGCGGGAATGGCGGTAGCTTTTCCGTTGGGTGTTGGACTGGCATTGGTCCTGGGAGTTTTTATCAATTACTTTAGTGCTCCGAAAGGTGATCCGCTATGGTTATTTGCGGGGGTTCTTCTTGTGGTGGTTGCCATTGTCTGTAATGGAATGGCTGCAGGTAAGAAGCAGAATAGTGGTACTATTGGGAGCAGGAAAGGGATTGTTTTAGCAACGATTGCCGGTGTATTGATGTCCTTCTTTTACCGTTTTGTTGCTTCTGCCATGGATTTGAATAATTTTATTTCTCCCACACCTGGGATGGCTACTCCTTATACAGCATTTTTCATCTTTGCTGTCGGAATCTTTTTCAGTAATTTTATATTCAATACTTTGGTGATGAAACACCCTTTTGTGGGAGTATCTGTTACTTATAAGGAATATTTTGCGGGAAAAATAGAAACACATTTGGTTGGTATCTTAGGTGGATGCATCTGGGGGCTGGGAACGGCTTTGAGCTATATTGCTGCTGAAAAGGCAGGTACTGCTATTTCATATGCACTAGGGCAGGGAGCTCCTATGATTGCTGCTTTATGGGGAGTGTTTATTTGGAAAGAGTTTGCAGGAAGTCCGCGCGGAACGAATAGACTTCTGGCAATAATGTTTGTCTTCTTTATTTTAGGACTTTCACTTATTATACTTTCAGGAGGTAACTGAGGATTCGAGAACAAATGATTTTTATTAATTTAAAACAATTCACGTATGAAAACATGTTTTATATACAGAGTTTTGTTTATATGCATATTCTGTATGCTAGGGCATACTATTTTTGCCCAAACTCGTTCAATTTCTGGACTTGTCTCTGACAATATTGGGAATCCATTGATTGGGGTTACCATTTCGGTAAAAGGAACCTCTTTAGGTGTAGTTACTGATGTAAATGGAGCATATACAATGCATAACATTACAGTTGGTCAAACTCTTGTTTTTTCGTACATTGGCTATCGGACAGAAGAGGTGTTGATTCGTAACCAAGAAGTAATTAATATCATAATGAGCGAAAACTCTGTGTTGATGGAAGAGGTCGTAGTTGTGGGATATGGCACTCAAAAAAAAGTATCCGTTACGGGTTCGGTATCCAATGTTCCGGTAAAATCACTTCAAATGAATTCTACTCCTTCTTTGAATAACGCTATATCAGGAAAGATCCCAGGTATTATTACTCGACAGACCAGTGGGGAACCTGGTTACGATGCAGCTAATATTTATATTCGTGGTATTGGTACTTTGGGGAATAGAAATCCGCTTGTTTTAGTAGATGGAATAGAACGTGATATGAGTAATCTCAATGTAAACGAAATAGAGAGCTTTTCTGTTTTAAAAGATGCTTCTGCTACAGCTGTTTATGGCGTAAGAGGTGCTAATGGAGTAATACTAATTAATACGAAAAGGGGAACTGTTGGAAAACCGACAGTAGTGTTACGTTCAGAAGTAGCGATGTTAGTTCCACAAAGACTTCCTGACTATATTAATGGCTACGAATATGCTCAATTGATGAATGAGGCTTATATACATTCCGGAAAGGGGGTACGTTGGAGTATAGAAGAGCTAAATAAATTTAAAGATGGATCCGAACCGTATTTATATCCTAATGTTGATTGGTTAGATGTTATTCTTAAAAAGCGGACTATGCAGACTGTCCATAATTTGAGTGTCACAGGTGGTGCAGAAAGAGTACGATATTATGTTAATGTCGGTTTCACTATGGAAGATGGAATTTATAAACAGGACAACTTGAACGCATATAAGACTAATGCCAATTTACAGAGATACTCATTTCGTTCGAATGTGGATATAGATATTACTAGAACTGTGAATATGAATTTGGGTATTGGAGGTATTGTGGACGAACGTCATTATCCCGGAAATAGTGGAATTGGAATATTTGATGCAGCCAAAAAGACTTCTCCTATTTCATTTCCTGTGAGGAATCCGGATGGAAGTCCTGGTGGCGTTAATACTTATATCGGTAGTAATCCTTGGGGAATGGCTACCCAATCAGGATATTCAGCAGATCGGCATCATACGATACAAGCTAACTTTGGCTTGAAATGGGATTTGGGTAACCTCATCACAAAGGGACTGTCTGTTAATGGAAAATTTGCCTATGACCTTTATTATTATACTAAGGCTGAACGTGCTAAACAGTTTGAGGTAAAACAATATTTGGGTAAAGATGAAACGACTGGAGAGGATATGTATGTTGTACTTAGAGAAGAAGGAGTATTGGGCTATAATAAATACAGCACAGGAAACAGAGCCTATTATATGGAAGGGGCCATAAACTATGACCGCACCTTCAATAAAGTACATTCTGTTTCTGCCATGCTATTGGCTAATCGTAGGGAATATGTTGATTACGGGGCAGGAACCTCAATTCTTAATCTTCCTTATAGAAGGCAAGGTGTGGCTGGACGTGCTACTTATGATTATGCTAACCGCTATCTGATTGAGTTTAATTTTGGCTATAACGGTTCGGAGAATTTTCCTAATGGACAAAAATATGGTTTTTTCCCATCAGCTTCTGTCGGTTGGGTGTTGAGTAATGAAAACTTTTGGCACGTAGATGCTATTTCGCATTTGAAACTTAGAGGTTCTTTCGGTAAAGTCGGTAACGATCAGATTGGCGGTGATCGTTTTTTATATCTTACTACAATTAACAAAAATGCTGCAGGTTATGGATTTGGTGAAAGTGAAAGGTGGTACTCGGGGATGGCAGAAGATAAAATGGGTATTGCAAATATAACTTGGGAAGTTTCGAACAAAGCAAACATTGGTGTAGATTTAAAACTTTTCAATGATAAGTTAAGTCTTGTAGCGGATGCTTTTTGGGAAAAACGAAATGGTATATTTCTTAAAAGACAGCAAATTCCAGGTTTTTTGGGATATGCGAGCAATAGCATACCTTATGGTAATATTGGTGTAGTGAAAAACCGAGGCATTGATGGCTCTATTGAATTTAAGAATACGACCCCTGAAGGTTTTTACTATTCAGTATTAGCTAATATAACTTTTGCTCGTAATAAAGTGGTTGAAAATGACGAACCAACACCCAAGTTTGATTATCTATCCACAATTGGTCGACCTATCGGTCAAAATTACGGGCTGATTGCAGAAGGAATTTTCCAAAACGAAGAGGAAATAAAAGCCAGTCCTAAACATACTTTCTCTCCTGTCCATGTGGGTGATATCAAATATAAAGATGTAAACGGTGACAAAGTAATTGATGATTATGATAGAGTGCCTATAGGGCATCCTCGTATACCCGAAATGACATTCGGCTTTGGTGGAACCGTCGCTTATAAGGGATTTGATTTAAGTCTTTTTTTCACTGGAGCTACTCGTACAAGCCTCTTTATGGAAGGTTGGACCATCTGGCCTTTTGTAGAAGGAGCAGGAGTTTTTAATATACAAAGAGAGTATTATGACAACCGGTGGACGGAAGATAACAGAAATGGGAAGTATCCAGCTCCTTATGAAAATGCTAACCCGAATAACCAACGTCGTTCTACTCTCTGGATGAAAGATGGCACTTACTTGCGTTTGAAAACAGCGGAATTGGGTTATAACTTGCCTAAAAAATGCTTAATAAAATTGAGAATTAAAGATATGAGAGTCTTTATAAATGGTATGAATCTCCTAACGTGGGATAAAATAGATATAATGGATCCTGAATCTGATGATGGTTCTGGAGGGTATCCGTTAAATATGCAAGTAAATGGTGGGGTACAAATAACATTTTAAATAGGAAAAAATATGAAAAAATATATATTATTGTTGCTTGTTTGCTTGGTAATGTCGTGTTCCGATAGTTATCTAGATAAAACTCCCGATGAGGATATGAGTTTGGAAATGGTTTTTCAAGAGAGGAATTATGCAGAAGCCTTTCTTTCTAATATATATTCTTATTTGCCTTTGGAATTGACTATGGCTTGGCATAGTTGGATGGGAAGGGATCTTAATTTGAATCCATTTGTAGGTGCTGCCGATGAAATGGAAATGTCATGGAATACTCCCTACAATCAGTTTATGAACTCGGGAGCTTGGTCTCCTGCGGATGCCGGGACTGGTACACCGGCATTTTGGTGGTGGTATTATGAGGCTATTCGCAAAACCAATCTGTTTCTTGAGAATATACACAAGACACCTATGAATGAGGTTGATAAAAATAAATGGATTGGCGAAGCCTATTTTATGAGGGCATTTTATCATTTTATGTTGTTTAGGGTATATGGCCCTATCCCTTTGTTAGATAGGTCTATCAGTACAGATGAAGACTTTACGAACTTTGTTCGGAGACCGATAGAAGAAGTTGTCTCATTTATTTTGAATGATTGCGAAAAAGCTTATCCTTTATTAGATATTAAGGTAACTTCTGATAAATATGGACGTATCACTTCGGCTGCTGTATTGGCTTTGAAAGCGAGATTATTGCTTTATGCTGCAAGTCCTTTGTACAATGGAAATCCCGACTATGTGGATTTCAAGAATGCTGAAGGAGAGAATTTTTTTCCGATTAATTATAACAAACAGAAATGGCGTATAGCAGCTAATGCAGCTAAGGATTGTATCGATAAAACAGAAGCGGCTGGCTACAGACTATATTATTCGGCGTCTCAAGATCCGTTTGAATCTTATTCGGAATTATTCTTGGTAAGACATAACTCTGAAATTTTGTTTGCACGTAATAGCGGTGAAGGATATTATTTTGAACAACTATGTTCAGCATCCGGTCAAGGTGGATGGAGTGGATTGAATCCTACACAGAATTTAGTGGATGCTTATGAAATGCAAAGCAATGGCTTACGTCCTATCATAGGCTATGATGGTACTGTGCCCATCATTAACTCAGAATCCAAATATGTTGAAGAAGGATTCACTTCGGAGGCACATCCCAAAGGGTATTATCCTGCTGGTACATGTAATATGTATGTAGGGCGTGATCCGCGGTTCTATGCTTCTGTGAATTTTAATGGTCAACAATGGAGAGGACGTCAGCTGGAGTTCTTTAGTACAGGGTTAGACCGTGGAGCTGGTCCCGATTTTCCATCTACGGGCTATTTGTTGAGAAAATATTCAGATGAGGCCGTAAATATTCCTCAGGGAAGATGGACTCTGAAGACATGGATATTTTTCCGGCTTGGAGAACTTTATTTGAATTATGCTGAGGCTCTGAATGAGATTGATGGCCCTATAGATGATGTATACACTTATATAAATGCTATTAGAAAACGTGCTGGGATGCCTGCCCTTCCCAAAAATTTAACTCAGGATGAAATGAGAGAAAGAATCCGCCATGAAAGAAGAATAGAATTAGCTTTTGAAACTCACCGTTACTTTGACTGCCACCGTTGGAAGATTGCAGAAGAAACAGATAATGGGCCAATATTGGGGCTTAGTCGTCATTTAGGAACAAGTTTACAAGATAATACTTTTTATACCAGAATGGTAATAGAGACTCGTGTTTTTGATGCTCCTAAACACTATCTTTGGCCATTGCAACAATATGAATTGGATAGGGTTCCATGGTTGATTCAGAATCCTAAATGGTAAAATTAATTAAAAATAAACCCGTTGGCGGAATTAGATTGATAAAAGATTTATGTATAAGAAGTTGTGCATATTATTGATATTTAGTAAATTAAAGGTGACCAAACTTTTAATAGATAAATATCGTATGCCCAACCTATATGCAATATTCGCAAAATTACTGAACATATACAAGCAAGTAGCCGGTAATTTAGTCAATGAATCAGGCAATGTGCCAAGAAGAGGAGTAGTTCCCAGATTTTCAGACCTTGAAATAGTGGCATTGAATATGACATCAGAAGCAGCTGGTATTGACAGTGAGTCATTGTTGTTTGCAAAGTTGCAGGAATATAAGCTTGAGTTTCCCAATCTTATATCCCGCAGACAATACAATGACAGACGTAAAATCACTTCCTCCTTCTGCAATACAATCCGGGAAAGAATAGCCGCAGAAATGGATGGAGACGAAGATTGTTTCTGCATAGATTCGAAGCCGATAGAGGTATGCCGTTTTTCCCGTTCCAAGCGTTGCGGTATGGGGAAGAAGGATTTTGAGAAAGCGCCGGGGGTAGGATACTGTGCATCACAAGGAGTGTATTATTACGGATATAAATTCCACGCGGTCTGTGGATTAAGTGGAGTCATCCATTCCTTTGACCTCACAAAGGCAAGTGTACATGACATTCATTACCTGAAGGATGTGAAAGTGGACTATAGTAATTGTACTGTCATAGGGGACAGAGGATATATAAGTGCTCAGGTACAATTGGATCTGTTTGAAACGGCCAATATCAGATTGGAAGTACTATACAGAACTAACCAGAAAAAATGGAAACCGACATTCCCAGCTTTTGCCAAAGCGAGAAAAAGAATTGAAACTCTATTCTCGCAATTGTGTGACCAGTTTATGATTATAAGGAATTATGCGAAAGATATAGACGGATTGTTTACCCGGATTGTCGGGAAGATTAGCGCACTTACAATCCTGCAATATATTAACTATAAAAATGAGAGACCTATTGGTAGAGTTAAATATGCGCTAATTTAATTCCGCTAACGGGTAAAAATAAATATGAAAACATTGAAATTGATTATTAGAATTGGAATGTATGTATGTTTGCTGTTAGGTTCAGCGGCGATCAAGGCTGACTCGTCACAGCCAGCAACGGTCACAATGAGCAAGGCTCGTCTTTTGGGTAAGATAAAGGGAGGTTGGGCCGGCCAGACTATCGGGGTTAGCTTCGGTAGTTATACGGAATTTAGGTATCAAGGAACTTTTATTCAAGATTATCAGACGATTCCTTGGGGGGAAGGTTATGTGCAAAGATTGATGGATTCCTGGCCTGATTTATATGATGACATTTACATGGACCTCACTTTTGTAGATGTATTGGAGAAAAAAGGGCTGGATGCTTCGGTGAAAGATTTTGCTGTAGCTTTTGCTACGGCAGACTATAATTTATGGCATGCCAATCAGGCTGCGAGGTATAATATAGCTCGTGGAGTGGACAATCCTGGACATTGGTTGAATAACCCACATGCCGATGACATTGATTATCAGATTGAAGCAGATTTTGCCGGACTGATGAATCCGGGTATGCCTAATTCTGCTTCTCAAATCAGTGATAAGGTGGGGCATCTTATGTGTTATGGCGATGGCTGGTATGGTGGTGTTTATGTCGGTGCCATGTATAGTCTTGCTTTTGTGTCTGATGATATCCAGTTTATTGTTACTGAGGCTTTAAAGACGATTCCGGAGGAAAGTGGTTTCTATAAATGTATTGCAGATGTGATAGAGTGGTATAAAATCTATCCTGATGATTGGAAACGTACTTGGTTCGAAATTCAGAAACATCATGCGGAAGAGATCGGTTGTCCGGATGGAGTATTTCATCCATTAGATATTGATGCCAAAATTAATGCCGCTTACATCGTTTTAGGATTATTGTATGGCAATGGTGATTTCACTAAGACAATGGAAATATCAACGCGGGCAGGTCAGGATTCAGATTGTAATCCGTCTTCTGCAGGAGGGATATTAGGCACAATGATAGGCTATGATGCTATCCCTGAATATTGGATGAAAGGTTTGAGAGGGGCGGAAGGCAAGAATTTCAAGTATACTTCACTCTGTTTGGATCAGATTTACACTATCAGCAATAAACATGCTTTGGAGATGATTTGCAGGAATGGAGGAAAAGTGGAAAAGGAGAATGTGACAATTGCCGTACAGAGGCCCGAGACTGTACATTTGGAGCAGAGTTTTACAGATATGTATCCCACGGCTAAGGTTGAATTGTCTAAACACGATATAGATATACTGACTTTTGAGTTTGAGGGTACGGGATTTGTACTCCGTGGGGAGGCTGTTCGTAGGGACATGAATCGGCCGGATGCAGTACTGAAAGTTAATCTGTATCTTGATGGGAAGTTGGTCGAGAAGGCTGCTGCATTTCCGACTCACTTCCATGATCGGCGGTTAGATATATTTTGGAAATATCAGCTGCCTGAGGGTAAACATCAAGTAAAGGTAGAAGTCATAAAAGATGGTGCTAATGCTTTGTTGAATTCTTGGGATTATATCGTTTATTCAAAAGGCAAGAAATGATTGTGAAATACTATGCTGATTAGGAACCATATCAAAAACAATAAATAGGTATTAATATGTAACATAGTATTGCATAGGGTAAGGTAAGCAAGATTAGCTTATGGATGATTTTAAGAACTGTATGAATGAGTTTTCTTTCATGCAGTTCTTTTTTGGGTAGGGGAGATAGCCATGAAAAAACTAACTTCTATCGCTTATATCAAAATAAATTAGTTATTTTGCAGAAAACAAAGGAATCTGGAATGGAACAAGAAGATTTTGATATACGCAACCAGCAGCCCGTCACCAGCCGAGAACGTGATTTCGAGAACGCTCTCCGTCCGTTGAATTTTGAGGATTTCAGCGGGCAGGACAAGGTGGTGGACAATCTACGCATATTTGTGAAAGCTGCCCGCCTGCGTGGCGAGGCGCTGGACCATGTGTTGCTTCACGGCCCTCCCGGATTGGGAAAAACAACACTCAGCAATATCATAGCCAACGAACTGGGGGTAGGCTTCAAGATAACTTCCGGTCCGGTACTCGACAAGCCGGGGGATTTGGCGGGAGTGCTTACCAGCCTGGAGCCCAATGATGTACTTTTCATCGACGAAATACACCGGTTGAGCCCCGTAGTGGAGGAATATCTGTACTCAGCCATGGAGGACTACCGCATAGACATCATGATAGACAAAGGCCCTTCTGCCCGAAGCATACAGATTGATTTGAATCCTTTCACGCTGGTGGGAGCTACCACGCGTAGCGGTCTGTTGACAGCTCCGTTGCGTGCCCGTTTCGGTATCAACCTGCATCTGGAATATTACGATGATGATGTGTTGAGCGGCATTATCCGTCGTTCGTCCGGCATCCTCGATGTGCCTTGCTCCGTAAGGGCTGCCGCCGAGATTGCGAGCCGCAGCCGTGGCACACCGCGTATTGCCAATGCATTGCTGCGGCGTGTACGCGATTTTGCCCAAGTGAAAGGTTCGGGGAGTATCGATACGGAAATTGCACAGTTTGCCCTCGAAGCCCTGAATATCGACAAATACGGTCTGGATGAGATAGATAATAAGATACTCTGCACCATCATTGACAAGTTCAAAGGCGGCCCGGTGGGACTGACCACCATTGCCACCGCTTTGGGCGAAGATGCCGGCACGATAGAGGAAGTCTATGAACCGTTCTTGATAAAAGAGGGTTTCCTGAAACGTACCCCCCGTGGGCGTGAAGTGACGGAGCTTGCCTACAAGCATTTGGGGCGGAGTCTCTATAGTAGCCAGCGTACCTTGTTTGGCGACGAGTGATTCATTAATCACTAACCATTAATCATTAATCTTGAGTTCAACTTATAAATGCAACTTTTTGGGTGCGGATAATAAGCAATAAAAA
>ENA-ORTP01001247-ORTP01001247.1-human-gut-metagenome-genome-assembly--contig:-NODE-1247-length-27229-cov-2.975307_pt1 | contig 27229 bp, 15 predicted proteins | sample MGYA00241913_ERZ509190 | MGnify/ENA primary metagenome ERZ509190 (study PRJEB26280, sample SAMEA2338839) | human gut metagenome | biome: human gut; feature: human-associated habitat; material: faeces...
CTGGATTTAAATTGCTATTCAATTCATTATTCATTAATTCATTATATTTATATAGGGTGTGATATATATTAAAAAATTTAACATTGTAAAAACCAAAAAAAAGAAATACCCATACAAAATCAATTATACTGATGGTTTAAAAATTCCGGTTCCGTCTCAATGGGATTTTGATGTGTATGATATTAACAAAAAAGGCTGCATTATATCCGCATTTTATATGGGGTTGCGTTTTGCTGGAGGCAAAAAAACTATGATGCAGTGCTTCCAGCACTTGAAAAATACATCGGACAAAAACAGACATAAAAATTACTGCCTAAAACAAGTGGTAGCGGCAATTAATCGGCTGTCTGGCGGGGCGACATTTTATAAAAAGCCATCACGGCAAAAGATTAAAAAAGCGCTTATAAAAGGGCACATGGTATTGTTTGTAGAAGAGAATCCAATACACACGGTTGTGCTGTTATATAACGGAAAGAAAATCATCCGATTTTCTGATGGCAAGTACAATGTCGTTACTGTGGCGCAAGAAATCAGGAAACGTTCTGTCGATCCGTGGTATGGCGGGTGTGCTATTATAAAGCGATGAAAGGAGTTATAAATGGAAAAGATTATTGACATCTCTCACCACCACCATGTGAGTGACTGGGAGATAGCGGCAAAAAACTGTGATGTAATAATTACAAAAGCAACGCAGGGAACGTCTTTTGTAGATAATTATTTTGTAACGGTTATAAAGCAATGCGAAAAAAGAAAAATTCCGTATTGGTTATACACATATCTGGATAAAGGGGACGAACTGGCACAGGCAAAATTTTTGGTGAAAACTTGCCGGGATAAGGTCGGAGAACATTTTGTTGGATACGTCCTTGACGTAGAAGCAGGAAATACCGCATCCAGCGTAAAAGCAGCAATGGATTATCTGTCAATGCTTGACCATAAGATGATGATTTATACCATGTATGCGGAGTATGACCGATACAAAAGCGTGATTGCTGGCCGTCCGAAGAAGTGCGCATGGTGGGAAGCGAGATATGGTTTAAATGACGGCATATACAGGGTAAAACACGACTGCCATCGTGGCGTAGATTTGCACCAATATACTTCATCCGGAATCTGCCCGGGAATTCCGGATGAGATTGATGTAAACCGTGTAACTGGACATGGGAAAAGCTTACAGTGGTTTAAAACCCCGAAAAATAAAAAGGAAGAAGAAACAATGACAGAAAAGAAAGAAGGATGTTTTAGCATCAACAAAAACGCAGACAATATCAGCGAGTTTTTACATAATCGTGGATATGGCGCCGGAAGGCACAATCTGTCCATGATCGCCGCCGCAAACTATAAATCGAAAGAAGTCAGAAATGCTTTGTTTGAGCTGGCACAGAAAGGTAATCTCATTAAGCCTGCTGGACTCAACAAGGGATGGAAAGATGACAGCAAAAAAGATTGACAGAAAGCCCCGAAAAGATTCGGGGCTTTTATACCACTAATTAATATTTACCAACGGGAAATCTCGATTCCCGAACCAGTCAGGACGTATTGGGACTGCTGAAAGTGACCAGCAAACGATTCCATCAGACCATTGTCATGATTACGCATAATGAGGAGATTGCTCAGATGGCAGACCGGATTTTGCAGATCGAAGATGGAAAAATCGTTGCAGACAGCGGATTGATCAGGTAGGAGGGCGGTCAGATGGTAAAGGTAGAGAATAAAGAAACCCTGCGATTGTTAACGAAGCGTTTGATGAAAATGAATCGGGGGAGAAACCGTATTGCGATTATAGCTATTACGTTGACCGCGCTTTTATTTACCAGTCTTTTTATGGGAAGCACATCGATGATTCTTTCTAAAAGAGCGGCGGATATTAAACAGTTTATGAATTCCGCCCATGCCAATGCGCAGGATTTGTCACAGGAAGATGCCATACGATTACAGCAAACGATTGCGCGGAGCGCAGATGTGGAGCGATATGGAACAGGCATGTTTCTGGGCGCCGGAATGGATGAACGCTTTGGCTTTTCCGTAGAAGTCAGGTATGCCGATGAACATATGGCGGAAAGCTTTAATTGCCGGCCAACCACAGGAAGGCTGCCGGAAAAAGAGGATGAAGTGGCGGTCAGCAGTATCGTACTGGAAGCCCTTGGTGTAGAACCAAAAGTAGGGGAAAAAGTAACGCTTACCTGGGAAGTCAATCCGGTGTTAAAGCAATACAAGACCGATACGTTTCGGATCTGCGGCCTATGGCAGGGAGATAAAGCGGTTCTGGGGCAGATCATCTGGGTGTCCGAAGCCTATGCAAAAGAGAACCGTTATCCGGTTACGAAAGAAGAACTGAAAAATGGCATCTATAATGGCGGCGAAGAATGCTGCGTCTGGTATAAAACCCTCTGGAATCTGGAAAAGAAGACGGAAAAATTATCTAAGACAGCGGGATTGAAAGAGTCAGCAACAGGACTGGAAGTCAATCCGGCATATGATCTGATGGAAGAAGATGCGTTTTCTTTTTCTTCCCTGCTCATCATGATTTTGTTTGTCCTTCTGGCGGGCTACCTGATCATTTATAATATTTTTAATATCTCTGTGAAAACGGATATTCGGGTTTATGGATTATTAAAAAATGTAGGGACAACGGGAATACAATTGAAAAAAATTGTACGTATGCAGGCGTGGAGATTATCGGCTGTCGGTATCCCCATCGGGTTAATCTGCGGTTGTATTGCAAGTGTTTGTATGGCTCCGTCGCTGACGGCGGATGCGGAAATCAGCGCGCAGGCCGGCAAGGCTGCGCAGACGGTCGTATCGACTAATCCGCTGCTTTTCCTTGCCGCGGCATTTTTAACGCTGCTGACTGTATACCTTTCCAGCCTTCAGGCTTGTAAAATGGTAAAGAGGGTTTCTCCTGTTGAAGCATTGCATTTAGCAGAAGGAGAATCGTCCCAGCGGAAGAGGAAAAAGAATACTTCGGTAACCTGGTGGGGAATGGCGTTTCAGAATGTGGGCAGAAACTGGAAAAAGGGGTTAATTGTGATGCTTTCCATCGCCCTTTCCATGGTGGTCGTAAACGGTATAGTCATGTTAGTGCAGGGATATGATTTCGATTCTTACCGAAAGGTATTTTTAGCATCAGATTTTCAACTGGATCAGATGACCGGCAGTTTGTCGAACACGAATTTTCATGGGATTAGCCCGAAAATTAAAGAGGCGCTGGACCAATGTCTGGGAAGTGATAAAACAGGATATGTGTATTATTCGGAAGAAAAACACAGGATGGAGCCGGATCTTTTGAAAACATGGAAGACATTAGCCGGCCGGTATGAGGAAAACTGGACCGATTATGAAAAACAGATCTGGGAAGAGACAAAAGCATCGAATATGGTAAGGGTACATTTTCTTGGAATCAGCGAGGCGGTGTTTGACAAGTTAGAATGGCGAGGGGAAAAATGTTCTTGGGATACGTTTAAAAGCGGTGACTATGTGCTTGTCGATTATGGAGATAAATATACGGAACATCCGGTTTCCTATTATCAGACCGGAGATAATTTTCGCATGGAATATACCAATGGGCAGAAGAAAGATTATGAAGTGCTGGGAGAAGCGCTGATGCCATATTCGCTGGATTATCCGTATGCGGATCTCATTTATATTACCGTACTGGTGCCGGAACAGGAGTATATCAGGAAGACGGGAAATGCAGCGGCCATGTACGCGGCTATTGATGCAGAAAAAGGAGAAGATCAGCATATAAAAGAATATATTGATGAACACATTTTAAAAGAACATGATATGCTTAATGTTTTTTCTGTATTGGATATGAAGGCGAGTTTCCAGCGGTTTGTGCGTAAATATTATATGATTGGCGGATTTCTTGTCGTTATTTTAGCCTTTATCGGTATTATGAATTTCTTTAATACGACAGCGACTTCTGTCATTAGCCGGAAAAAGGAGTTAGCGCTTTTGGAAGTTGTGGGAATGACAAAAAAACAGATAGCAAAAATGCTGGTGGCGGAAGGATGTATTTATCTGGGAGGAGCATTGGTTATGGCGATTGTGCTGGTTGTGTTTGGGGCAGAGAAAATTTTATCGAATACGCTCGGCGTGGCATTTTTTTTCCGGATGCATCTGACCATAGTACCCTGCCTTCTGATGATCCCAATTTTGCTTGGAATCGCCTGGTTCATACCAAAATATCAGTTTGAAAAGATGAGTCGGGAAAGTGTGGTGGAAAGAATTCGTAGAGAATAAAAACACGGCAAGCGGAATGAGCAGGTATAAATTCTCCTCTCCGGGAAATGTTATAGATAAAAACCTGGAGGGTGAAAAATGGAATCAATTTGGAGCAGAACATGGAAAGCGGAAACGAGACCTTCGCTGGAAAAGCATATTCAGGCGGATGTAGCGGTGATTGGCGGAGGAATGGCAGGCATATTGACGGCATGGCAGCTTAAACAGGCCGGTGTGAAGACCGTTGTGCTGGAGGCGGAGAGAATCGGCGGGGGACAGACGAAGAATACCACGGCAAAGATCACGGCACAGCACGGTCTGTTTTGTCATCAATGGATAGAAAAAAAGGGTGAAGAAACCGCACGAAAGTATGTGAAAGCCAATCAGGAGGCGGTGGAAGAATATAAAAGAATCATTCGGGAACAGAAGATTGACTGTGATTTTCGGATTAGTGACGCCTATGTTTATTCTGCCGATGTTGAACAGTTAAAGAAAGAAGTGGAGGCGGCGCAAAAACTGGGCGTTTCCGCAACTCTGGAAAGAGAATTGGAGATTCCCGTCAGCGGTTGCGGGGCAGTGCGTTTTCCCGGACAGGCACAGTTTCATCCATTGAAATTTATCACTGCGTTGGCCCGGCAGTTGTGCGTCTATGAGCATACCCCGGTGACAAAGGTGAAAGAACATCTGGCAGAAACGGCCGGAGGCAGTGTGCGGGCAGATAAAATTGTGTTGGCAACCCATTTCCCTTTTATCAATTTTCCAGGGATGTATTTTACCAGAATGCATCAGGAACGTTCTTATGTCCTGGTGCTGGAAGGGGCGGGAAAATTAAAGGGAATGTATATAGGAGCCGGAAAAGAGGATTTTTCGTTTCGGTCGTATGATCGATATATTCTGCTGGGAGGGGAGGCACATCGAAGCGGAGAAAACCAGGAAGGAGGAGAGTATGCGGCGCTGATTGAAAGTGCGAAAAAAATGTTTCCGCAAAGTACGGTGGCGGCCTGCTGGTCAAATCAGGATTGCATGACGACGGATCAGATTCCCTTTATCGGGCAATACGCAGAAAAATATCCGTACTGGTTTGTGGCGACTGGCTTTCAGAAATGGGGCATGAGCTCTTCCATGGTCGCTGCCCGGTTACTGAGAGATTTGCTCTGCGGAAGAAAAAATGAATATGCGGAAATTTTTGCGCCGTCCAGATTTTCAGCGGAAGAGATTCCCAATCTTTTGAAAGAGGGAGGCAAGGCGGTAAAGGGATTGACGAAACGATTTTTTTCTCTTCCCCACAAAACCATTGCCGCCCTTGAACCGGGACAGGGGGCAATCGTGGAGACTCCGCAGGGAAAAGCAGGTGTGTACAAGACAAAAACCGGAGAAATCCATCAGGTGAATCCGGTATGTCCACATCTGGGCTGCGCATTGTCATGGAATCCGGAGGAGCATTCCTGGGATTGTCCCTGCCATGGTTCACGATTTGATGGTGAAGGAAAATGGTTGAATGGGCCGGCACAGGAAGGGATTACCCGGGAATGATTATTTTTTTTGCCGGGCCAGCTGTTGATACACTTCGTTGTACCTGGGTTTGCCCACAGGGATTTCCGTGCCGTTGACCAAAGTGATCGTATAGCGTTTGATTTCTGTGATATACAGCGGGTGAACCAGCCAGCTCTTATGGGTCTGAAGCAAAAAAGGCATGATTTCCTGTAGCTGGGCCAGATTTTTCCGTACGCAAAAGCTTCCCGTAGAAGTATGCACAGTGGCAACACGGTAAGAAATCGAGACATAGAAAATCTCGTTGGGCAGCAGATAATGTAAACCGCCTTCTTCATCTTTTAACAGAAAATGAGCGTCTGTTTCGGAACGGGGATTTTCAACATAAAGCATGTAGTCGTACCAGCGGGAATGGGTTTTTCTGGCAGCGTCGACGGTGATTTCTCCTTCCAGAGGGACGTCCCTGGCCATGGTGCAATGGAGATGGAGAAGTTTAAATTCACCTTCTGTATATTTCCAGACGTAGGTGGCGCGTTGTCTGGTGTAGAGGAAGGTGTTTTGATCTTTCCAGGCGGAGGCACAGAATCGGCCGTAGGTGATCCAGGTGTTTTGTTCATGAGAAAGAATACGGTATTCCTCATCATAGACTTCGGCAGACAATTCGTTTTGTTCTTCTTTTGTAATGTTTAAAAATTCATCGATGCCCTGAGCAAATTGAAATTCATAAGAACCGATCCATACAAAATTTTTATCGAGCAGTTGAGTGAAGGTATCCATATCCCGGTCAAAATAAGAATGGAAGACCAGGCTGCATTTTTCAATCAATAATTTTTCTTTCTTGTTTTTCTTAGCAATTTTCATAAAATACCTCTGTTTCTATTGGGGATAATAGAAAAAATGTTCCTGTAAGGAACGATTTTTTCCCGTTGGTTTTTTTCAGTTGTGACAAAAAATCAAGGATGTTATAATAAAATTACATGAAAACCGGACAAAAAACAAGGATAAACTGATGTAATGCTTGCAAATGTTTGGTGTAAAAATATTAATTTATTTGATTATAATGGGTGAATCACAATGGAGGCATATCCATGAAGGAATCAATTTTTCGTAAAAAAAGTCTGGAACGTATTTCTTCTCCGGAGGAACTTGATGTATATATGAAAGTCACCAGTCTCGGCATGTGGCTGATCCTTATCGTCATTCTCTTATTGTTGGGGGCGGTGATTGCCTGGGGGATTACCGGAAAGATTGAATCCCATGCGCTGGTCAATGGAGAGGTGGTCACAGAAACGGTTGCGCCAGTTTCTTTTTTCATGGATTAAAGAGAGAAAAAGAGATGGAAAAGGTTGAGCTATGGAGAAAAAAATAAAATCCCCGGTGATGGGGAAGGTGGCAAAGGTACCGGTTATTTTGCAATTGGAAACCCTGGAGTGCGGGGCGGCGTCTCTGGCTATGGTGATGGCCTATTATCATAAATGGATACCTCTGGAACAGGTGCGGATAGATTGTGGAGTGTCAAGAGATGGATCCAATGCAAAAAATATACTGCTGGCAGCCAGAAATTATGGGATGACAGCGAAGGGCTTTCGTTTTGAACCGGAAACTTTAAAAAATAAAGGGAAATTTCCCTGTATTATTCACTGGAATTTTAATCATTTTGTGGTTTTGGATGGATTCAGGAAAAACAAAGCCATTCTTAATGATCCGGCAAAAGGCGTGGTGACAGTTTCCATGGAAGAGTTTGATCAGTCTTTTACCGGAATCTGCATCATGTTGGAACCTGCCGAAGGATTTGTGGCAGATGGAAGTAAAAAAAGTATAAAAAATTTTGCGGCGAAACAAATGAAGGGAACCGGAAGCGCGATGTTGTTTACGGTGCTGGTTTCGCTGATCACGACGTTGCTTGGAGTGATTAATCCGGTGTTTTCCCGGATCTTTATGGATAAATTGCTTAGTGGATTAAATCCGACATGGATATATCCATTTTTTTTATTTCTGCTCATGTTTGCCGTGATACAGATCGTAGTATCAGGCATGCAGGCGATTTATGCCTTGAAGATTCAGGGAAAACTTGCCATTAAGGCGAACGCACAGTATATGTGGCACATTCTGCGCATGCCGGTAGAGTTTTTCAGTCAGCGCATGAGTGGAGATCTTGTGGCGCGAAAAGCAGCCAATGCGACCATTGCGGCTACGCTGGTGCAGATTCTTGCTCCGACTGTCCTTAATCTGGTGATGATGGTCATTTATCTGACGGTGCTTTTGCGATACAGCGTGGGATTAACGTTGATTGGCCTGGCGGGAATGATTGTAAATTTAGCGATCAATCAATATATTGCCACGAAAAGGATCAATATTTTAAAGGTACAGCAGCGGGATGAAGCCAAATTGGTCTCCACAACCGTTTCCGGTATTGAGATGATGGAAACCATCAAGGCCAGTGGAGCTGAAAATGGATTTTTTGAGAAATGGTCTGGTTATCAGGCCTCGCTCAATGCACAGAATGTCAAAACCATAAAAGTGAACGCTTATTATGGCTTGATTCCGCAGGTCATTTCAACTATGACGGATACGGGAATTCTTGCGTTGGGCCTGTATTTGCTTATGCAGGGCGAATTATCTGCAGGTATGTTGTTGGCTTTTCAGACGATGCTTCATTCGTTTTTGGCGCCGGTGGAAGATCTGGCTTCTGCCGGAACCGCGATCAGGGAAATGCGTACGGATATGGAACGGATTGAAGATGTCATGGAGTATCCTGTGGATGTGGAATATCAAAAAAAGGAAGCGAAGAATATACATTATGATAAACTGTCAGGCAGACTGGAAATGCGACAGGTAACCTTTGGCTATTCCAGATTGGCGCCACCTTTGATTGAAGATTTTACGCTGACTTTGGAGCCGGGACAGAAGGTCGCTTTTGTCGGCGGATCGGGATGCGGTAAATCTACGCTGGCAAAATTGATTTCCGGTTTGTATAGGCCTTGGAGTGGGGAAATCCTGTTTGATGGAAAACCAATTTCTCAGATTGACAGAAATATTTTCACCGGATCGTTGGCGGTGGTGGATCAGGATATTACTCTTTTTGAGGATACCATAGCCAATAATATTAAAATGTGGGATCAGTCCATTGAAGATTACGAAATGATCCTTGCCTCCAGAGATGCCAGTCTTCATGAAGATATTATGCAAAGAGACGGCGGATATACATATCACATGCTGGAAGGCGGCAAAGACTTTTCCGGCGGGCAGAGACAGCGAATAGAAATTGCCAGAGTGCTGGCCCAGGATCCGACCATCATCATTATGGATGAGGCAACCTCGGCGTTGGATGCCAAAACGGAATATGAGGTGGTGAAAGCGATTAAAGACCGGGGAATCACCTGCGTGGTTATTGCACACCGGTTGTCAACCATCCGGGATTGCGATGAGATCATCGTTATGGAGCATGGGAAAATTATAGAAAGAGGAAAGCATGAGGAGTTGATGGCTCGCCATGGAAAATATGAAGAACTCATTTTGAGTGAATAGGAGAGGAGAACATGGGGTGGTTTGATGAGCAGATAAGACAACGGATAGAAAATGACGAGGAGATGTTTGCTGACGCCTTTGTCCAGATGGCAAATCTGGTGAATAATGAAAAAATTATCGCCGGATTTTCGGACGACCGGAAAGTGGCGGAAGAAGCCATTGGTGATATTTTGAAATATTACCATATTCCGGTGCGGGAGATACCGGATAAGATGAAGGAAATCGATGAAGTGCTGGAATATTTGCTTCGTCCCGCAGGGATTATGCGAAGAACGGTGAAACTTACGCCAGGATGGTATAAGGATGCCGTGGGAGCTATGCTGAGAACAAAGAAAGACGGGGAAATCATTGCGCTTTTGCCGGGAAAAACCCATGGTTATTATTATAAAGAGTATACTACCGGAAAAATAAAAAAAATCAATTCCAACAATGCCGGAGAAATCGGAGAAGAAGCCATCTGTTTCTATCAGCCTTTTCCGCTGACCCGGTTAAAGAGCACGGATTTGCTTCGCTATCTTTTCAGGCAGTTACATACCAGAGATTACCTGTTCTTGTTTATGGCCGCAGCCATAACGACGGTTTTGGGACTTGCGATTCCTGCAATCAGCCATTATTTATATGGAGAAGTATTGCTTTATGCCAGGCAGGCGCTTTTGTTGGCGGCAGTAAGCACTCTGTTTTTTGTGACGTTGTCCGGCAATGTCATGAAGGTGATCAAAGAGATCTTTCATGCCGGGATTTCTGCCAGAATGAATCTGGCGGTGGAAAGTGCGGTGATGATGCGGGTGCTGTCCATGCCGGCTGACTTTTTTAAAGAATACAGTTCGGGAGAACTGGCGAATCGTGTGGGATATATGAATCAGCTTTGTACCATGCTGTTTGATGCCTTTTTTTCCACAGGGCTGACCGCTGTTTTTTCTCTGATTTATATCGGACAGGTGATAGAATTTGCACCGGCGCTGGCGGGACCTTCTGTGATGATCACTTTGCTCACGGCAGGGTTTTCCTTGCTGGCAGCTTTTGTCCAGATGCGCGTTACCGAAAAGAGAATGTTCGAAGAAGGAAAAGAGAACGGGATGGTTTATGCGCTCATTAACGGTGTGACCAAGATTAAAAATGCAGGTGCGGAAAAAAGAGCCTTTGCAAGATGGAGCAGACAATATGTAAAAGCGGCGGAGTGTTTGTATCAGCCACCGGCATTTTTAAAAGTAAGCCAGATTATCATTACGGCGATTTCTCTGTTTGGAACGATTTTACTCTATTATACAGCCATACAGTCCGGGATAAGCATGGCGGATTACATGGCATTTAACAGCGCTTACGGAATGGTTAGCGGCGCTTTTACAGCGCTGGCGGGAATTGTGGCGACCATAGCGCAAATAAAACCAATCTTAAACATGGTTGCCCCACTTCTGGAAACCGAGCCGGAATTGGATATGAAGCGTCAGGTGGTGACCCGGTTGAGGGGATCCATAGAATTAAATAATGTTTCCTTTCGGTATCAGGAAAATATGTCCAATGTGCTGGATAACCTGTCCCTGAAAATCAAACCAGGACAATATGTGGCCATTGTGGGAAAAACGGGATGTGGAAAATCTACATTACTGCGTATTCTTTTAGGCTTTGAAAAACCACAAAAGGGCGCCGTGTATTATGATGGAAAAGACCTTTCCTCCATGGATTTAAAATCTCTGCGGCAAAAAATCGGCGTAGTCATGCAGAATGGAAAATTGTTTCAGGGAGATATTTATTCAAACATTACCATTTCGGCTCCGCACCTTACGTTGGAGCAGGCCTGGGAGGCGGCGGAGATGGCAGGCATGGCAGAAGATATACGACAAATGCCCATGGGAATGCACACCTTGATTTCCGAAGGACAGGGAGGGATTTCCGGTGGACAGAGGCAGAGATTGCTGATTGCCAGAGCCATTGCACCCAAACCGAGGATTCTCATGTTTGATGAAGCAACTTCTGCTCTGGATAATCTTACACAAAAGCAGGTGGCAGAATCTCTGGAACGGTTAAAATGTACCAGAATCGTGATTGCCCATCGCTTATCCACCATCAAACATTGCGATCGGATCATTGTGCTGGATCAGGGAAAGATCGTGGAAGACGGAACCTATGAAACCTTATTAAATCAGCAAGGATATTTTAGCGCTTTGGTGGAAAGACAGCGTGTCAGCGGGCAGTGATAAACACTGGGACAGAAAACCATAAAAAGGAAATACAGGGGGAGGAACATGAAAAAACAGACATTAATGCGATTTGCCATACTTTTTCTGCTGGAAATCCTGTTGCTTGTCACCGGATGGGGGGTGATTTCCAATGGGAGTCTTTCCATTACCATCTTGCATATTCCGGTAATTCTGGCTTCGATTTTGCTGGGACTTGTGCCGGGACTGATACTGGGAGGCATTTTCGGCGTGGGAACCATGCTCATTGCCGTCGGCTATGGGGCGGAGACGCTGGATCATCTTTTTGTTCAGCCTGTTCTGTCGGTGCTGCCCAGATTACTCATTGCCCTGACGGCATGGATCGTTTACCGGTTTTTGAAAAAATTTATTGACGATCATACGGTTTCTTCGGAATGTATTGCCGCGGCGGGAGCGGCTTTTGCAGGGACAGTGACCAATACGATTCTTGTCACGGTTCTGCTCAGCGTCCTTTATCCAAACATGCTGGGCGAACAAAGGGGAATGTCTGTGTATATGCGGGCTTTTGCCAATATTGTTGGCGCAAACACTTCGCTGGAAATCGGCATTTCCATTCTTGTGGTTGCCGTAACCATTTATGGATTAAAGAAAAAAGAGCTGGAAAATCTTACTTTTATACAGCGTCCCATGCGTAAAAACTTTCAAAAATGGCTTATTGTTGTGATGACGGGTGGTTTTCTGGTCACCATGTTTTGTTCTTATACGCTGCAGACGATTCAGGCGAGAAAAAGTGTGGAAGCCTATCTGAAAACAATTCTTCTGCGAGTGGAGAAGGAGCTGGAAGCAGAAAAAGAATATGAGACCGTGGATTTACAGATTGATACCAGAGGAATAATTTTACTGGCGAAAAATGGACAGGTACAAAACGCCGGAAGGGAAAAACTCATTGGGTGCAGACTGGAGGATCTGGGATTTTCTCCTGAAGATTTAGGGAAAAAAACATTCACGATAGTGTTATCGGGAAGTACCTATTTTTGTAAAGCAATAAAAGTACAGGATACAACGGCAATTGGGATGATGCTTGGAGATGAAATTTATGCAGGGCGTAACGAGACGGCCATCATTCTTTTGCTGGTTAATCTGACGATTTTCATTGCCATTTTTCTTCTGGTTTCCAAACTGTTACAGGAGAATGTGGTGGAAAGGATCTACCATGTCAACCAATCTCTTTCCATGATCCGGAAGGGCGATTTGAATGAATTGGTGGAGGTTCGGAATAATGAAGAATTTTCTGTTCTTTCCGATGGCATTAATGCCACGGTGCATGCCTTAAAGGAGACCATGGAAGAAGTGGCGGCAAAAATTAATCAGGAAATGGAATTTGCCCGGGAAATCCAGCGTTCAGCTTTGCCGATTACAGAACACGTCCAGCCTCGGTTTCATGAATACGAGATCGACGGCATGATGGACGCCGCCAGAGAGGTTGGCGGAGATTTTTATGATTATTTCCTGATTGGAGAGCAAAAACTGGGTGTGGTCATCGCTGACGTTTCGGGCAAAGGTGTGCCGGCGGCCTTATTTATGATGACAGCAAAAACCCTGATTAAAAATTTTGTGCTCAATGGGAAAACACCGGCGGAGGCGCTGGAACTGGCCAATATGCAGCTTTGTGAAAATAATGAGGCGGGAATGTTTGTTACCGTATGGCTGGGCGTCATAGACTATGGGACAGGGGAGCTGACTTTTGCTAATGCGGGACATAATCCACCGCTGCTAAAAAAGGCAGGAGCGCCGTTTGTCTACATGGATCATAAGACCTACAAACGGAGTATCATGCTCGGTATGCGGGAAGGGGTACGTTATAAAGATAATCAGATTTCGCTGGGCAGAGGGGATGTATTATATCTGTATACCGATGGAGTTACAGAAGCCAATAACGAAAAAGAAGAATTGTATGGAGAGGAAAGGCTGCTGCGGTGTGTACAGGAAAATTATAAACAGCCGCCAAAGCAGATGATTCGCACCATACGGGAAGATATAGACCGGTTTGCCGGAGAAGCGGAGCAATTTGACGACATTACCATGGTGGTATTGAAAATGTGCGTAGAGTGGAAAACCATCACGATGGAGGCGTTATATGAAAATACGGAAAAGGGAGCGAACTTTGTAGAAGAACAGCTTCCGGAAGAATGTACGCCAAAAGTTTTTCGCCAGCTGGCGGTGGCTTTTGATGAAATCTACTCAAATATAGTCAAATACAGCAAGGCGACGAAAGTAGAATTGAGAATGGGAATCCTCAACGATATGATTTATCTGACTTTTATTGACGACGGAATCCCGTATAATCCATTGGAAAGCGAGGAGCCCAAGCTGGATGTTCCAAAAGAAGAAAGAAAGATTGGCGGATTAGGGTTACTGGTAGTAAAACGGACGATGGATTATGCAGATTATCAATATAAAAAGAAGAGAAACCGATTTACGATTGGCAAGAAATTAATATAGGAGGATAAAATGAACATCAAAAAAAATGTGTCAGAAGGAAGATTGCTTGTGCAAATTGAGGGGAGGATCGATACAATAACGGCCCCGGTTCTGGAGGGGGAATTGAAACATTCTGTAACCAGTGAAATTCACCAGCTTGTTTTTGATTTCGGGCAGGTGGAGTACATGTCCTCGGCCGGAATCCGCGTAATCATGGCGGCGGACAAAGTCATGAGCAGACAGGGAGAGATGAAGCTCATCCATGTCAATGAAGAAATTATGGATATGCTGGAAATGACCGGGCTGACTGATTTTCTGGTTATAGAATAAAATCAGGAAAAAAATAGCAAAAAAGAGAACAGAAAAGGAGGAAATAATGAAAAAAATTATAAGGCGAGGGATAAGTTTTATCCTGACGGCAGCTATGGTTGTGACCATGATTCCAGCTACGGCTCTGCAGGCAGAGACGCAGCAACCGGATCTGAAAAACCAGATGCGGACGGCGGTCAGTGATCAGGAATATCCCAATGGACTTTTAGGTTTTGGGAAAACGCAGATTACGGTGACTGAAAAAGAGCAGAAAAAAATTACTGTTGTTCGTCAGGGGAATACGGACAAAGAGGCAACGGTAAAATTTAAGGCGGTAGACGTATCTGCAACGTATGCTTCGGATTATCTTCTGACCGTGGTGCATTCCGCTATACGGAAAGAACAGCTGGAAAAGAAGGGGGACAGTAAATCTCTGCTGGAACAGAATGCTTCGCCGGGTACGGCAGGAACAGAAGTAGTTGTCCCGGAAGAAACAACAATAGAAGCAGAAGAAACCCAGAAGGAAAAGAAAGCTGTCCAAAAGGAAGCAAAAGGCGGTTTGCGTGCAGCCTACCAGATACAGAATCAGGAGGCGGCGCCGTCCAATGACTGGAAAGAGACCAATCCGGAGGCAGTGCCGGAAGAAATTTCTTCCGCTATGGAAGAAGGAAAAGAAAGCACGTAGGATTTTATGAAACAGGTTTCAGGCGTAAGCACAACGCTGACTTTTGCACCGGGAGAGTATCAAAAAGAGATTATCCTTGAAACGCTGGATAATAATCAGGCGGAGTCGGAAGAGCAGATTGCGTTCTTTTTATACGATGCCGAAGGTACGGAAATTGGCGCTGACCATACTGGTTATGCCAATATTAAAGACGATGAAGAGGCAGAGAAAGTTATTTTTGCGATGAAAAACCGGAAAATTTCTGTAGATGTCGATGAAGATACAGCAAAAGTAACCATCGTAAGAAAAAGCGGTATAGAACAAATGGCTTTTGTCACGGTAGGGACAAAGGGCGTGACCGCTTTAGCTGGAAGAGATTATGAAGCGGTAAAAGAAGATATCTTATTTCCGGCGGGCGTCAGAGAAAAAACGGTGGAGATTCCAATCGTTGGCGACCGAAGCGAGGATAGAGGATTCTATGTCGGTATCAGTGAAGATGGCGTCGTGCGGGAAAAAGGCAATGAAGCGGCGCAGGTGACCATTAAAAAACAGGAAGAGTCACAAGCACTGCGTATGGTAAAATCAGCCAATGGCAGGAGTAAAAGTGCGAGAGCCAGCGCCAAAACTAAAAATATTACGATTACAAACAAAGGACAGATTGGCAGCGGCGGCGCCTTTGTGACTTCCGGAATCAACCTGCAATTTGCCGATAGGATCACCATAAAGTATGAGGTAAAGGGTGCGTCTTCCACGACGAAATGTAATAAAAGAACGTGGCATTATGATAAAAATATTCAGATCAATATCACCAATGCAAAGGGACAGAACGTAGAGACTTTTTCTGAGGATAAAGTGGGGCAAGAAACATACAAGGGCACGAAAACCTTTTCCCGAAGTATGTTTAGTAATGACCGGGAGTTTACACGATGGGACGGACTTGACCGGGCAAAAATATGGGTAAAAGCAGAAGGACGTAATGGGAATACCAGCGCTTCCATTCAGATCAATTCGATTGTGGTCAGTTATCCGGGCGTGACTTTCCAGATTAATAATGATGCGCCGGCGAATTACTACACAGAAAAACAATATACCAGCTCCAGCGCTTATACGGGGAAAAATCAGCTTTTACTGGGAAAACTTTATTTTGGGAATAACAAGAATACGATAACCACAGTGCTGCATGAAGAAGGAAAACTGGATGTAAGAAACAGATTTTCCGGTGTAAAGAACTCTCAGGGAGTGGCGGCAAACAGCAATACCGTGCAGTTTAAGGGATACCGGTTCCAGTTGCCAAATGCACAGAATAAATACTCGGAAGTTCTTTCCAACTATACGATGACGAAGTCTTTTCTGAATAAGTACAGGAAATATATGTACGGCGGAGGAAGCTTTACCCTGATTCCGGTGTTCGAAGTAAAAACAGCGGGAATCACCTTTAATAATGATCAGGCGCAGGTAGGAAAAACAGCCAATGCCAAAGGAGATTTTAAAGGATATAAGGCCGGATCTTCTTTAAAAAATATTGCCAAGCTGGATACAATCCAGATTCAGGCCAGCGCCAATAGCGGTTATGCCATCAACGCCATAACTTTACAGTCTAATCGTTATACGGTGTCTAATGCCAAAGACAATAACGATAAGACTTCTCTGGTTTGCGGATTAGGAGATAATGGAGACAGCGCTTATACAGCTCGTATAAGCTACGAAGACGCCAGCATCAAGGTGATGGCAGATCCATCGTTTCGTGAGACAGAGGAAATCAAAAAGGGTAAGGTGATGTACACTGATGAAAATGATAATGTCACGGTAGGCAATTATCAGGATTCGTTGTGGATTAAGAATATTTTCATGAACAAAACCTATAATATCATTGGACTTGCAGAAGATGGATATCGTCCGGTATGGCGAGACGGAACGCTTGATTATGATGAGGATGGGGTTGTAGAAAATATTACGGTATCTTATAAGCCGTTTACACCAGTGCGGGGAAGTGTTTTACCATATACGACCCAGACGGCGACAGGAAGAGTATACTATAGTTTTGAACATCAGCAGCCAGTAGGAAAACCGGCAGATATTTTCGGTTGGATCACCCTGAGGGATCGTTATATTCTGACGGGAGAAGAAGTGGAAAAGGGAATTAACGGCGCCAATATTACGGCAGACGGAAAACAAGAGCAGACCAAGACCGGAGGAACTAACAAAAAAAATCAAAGGGAAGGATTCTTCCGAATTTCCAGCGATACATTTTCTGTAGTAGATTACTATCTGGTCAATGTCAACGCCTATGGTGAGGAAGGAGCAGTCAATACTGCCTTTGTGATGAATCCTGGCGCTGTAAAAGAATGTGTCATTGATACGGCAGACGATCTGACCATCACCAATCCGGTGATTTCCGTACAGGATAAAGAATCCGGAGAATATGTGCCGCAAACCATTACCAGAGATGATTATGGGTACTATTCGGCTTTAACCAATGGGGATAAAAACTACCGTCTGGAAATGAGAGCCGATAAGGCAGGGATTTCCATCACAAAAGGAACATTGCAGTTCTATGATGTAAATGGTAAAAAAGTGACAGAAATAGAAGGAACCTCAGTTGGCGATCATAATGATGGGCACTTTGCTTTTGATTTTAATCCGAAAGATTTAGAGTTATCGGCAGGGACGACTTTACGGGTGAAATTCACAGACAGTCAGGGACATACATATCTCCAGAGAGAGGTGGGCATGTCTTTATCCCAGGCCATTGGTAATCTGGATGTGGCCAACAGCTTTACCTTCGGCGGGGCAAATACCATAGTAGGGTTAATCGGTAAAGTGGATTCTGCGTTTAATATGGGATGGAACGGCGATTTTGATGATACGCTGGGGGATAATGTCTCTAATGATACGAAGACCGGCGATAAGATCATCAGCGTAGGCTTTTCAAAAAATGCTGTAAATAACGAAGATAATCGCAGTACCATTGAAAAAGCGGCAGAAGAAATGGCAAAAAAAGAACAGGATGTTGCCGATGCCAATAAAGCTTTAGCGAAAAAAAGCAGCGAGCTGGCCAAAAAGGATCAAAAAGACTGGACGCAAGATGATCTTGATGAAATGGAAGAGCTGAAAACGCAGGTAGAGACTGCTTATCAGGACAGAGAAACCCAGAGTCAGAAATATGAGCAGAAAGTCAGGGATGCCCAGACGCCAAAGAGCGTGGAGACTACCGTGGCTTCCGGCGTAAATCTTGATTTTTCTTTTGGATTTATTATGACCTTTGGCAAAGATGACAAGAGCCAGTATTATTTTAAATCCATGGTATTGAATGCGGAGATTACCGGCGGCGCCAATGCAACGGTAAAATTCTCCACACCGATTGGTATATCCGTAAACCTTGGATTTGCCGGCGGAGGTACGGGAGATGCAACCTTTGTCGTGGAAGAACGAAAAGATATGCTGCATCCGAAGAAATACTATATTCAGGATTTAACGGTGGAAGATGAGAGCGGAGCAAATAAGATTAATGTATTCGATTGCAATATGAAAAATGCGGATCGAAAATTCGATGGATATGGAAGCTTCAGCCTGAAACCATACATTAACCTGTCGGTGGGCGCCGGGGTGCTGGCGGATCTCATCGAGGTGAGCATTAGTGGCGCTGCGAACTTCAACATGCAGTTCTTTACGACTGCGGATGAAAATAACGGAAATGTGAATCTTTCTTCTGCACTCAGTGTAAAAGTCTTAATGCTGGAACACAGCTGGACCATTGCCAGCGTCGATGTGAATCTTTTTGGCAACAGCACAAAGGCACGCTCCTTATTGAATCTGGAGGACGAAAATTATCTGTATGATCCTGCGGATACCCTGCAGGCAGAAGACCTTGGTTATATGCGAGGAGGAACTCGCTGGGGAACAAGAAGAGGATTACGAAGTCTGGATGAAAATAAAGGCGCTTACAGCGAAACACAGATTGGCGATAAGATTGCAGAAAATCCAGATTTTAAAATGATTTCTTTAGGAAATGGCGAATACCTGGCGGTATTTACCAATGTAGATCCAAAACGAACCGCCGTCAATGCCAAAGCGGTATATTATACCCTGTATAGTAACGGGGCATGGAGTACGCCGAAAATGATTGAAGACGACGGAACGCTGGATCAGTATCCGGCGATTGCCGACCTGGGCAATCGTGGAGCAGTCATCACATGGTCTTCGGCGGAACAGGTATTTACCGAGGAAACAAGCCGCATTGCTATGCAAAATGATTTAAATCTGCATTGCGTTTTCTTTGATAAGACCAGTAAACGGATGAGCGAGGTGCAGGAGGTAACCAGGAAGACGACAGATTCTTATGAGGATCCAAATTATAATTACAGTGATTACAGTGCGGATGTAGCGGCAAATATTTCGTATAATGATGATAAAATGATTATTTATTATCAGAAAAAGGAATATTCGGCAGGAACAACGGAATATCTGGGTGATGTCTTATTCCCGGAAGTGTCGGTAATGGCTGCCCGTACATACGACTTTAAGGGATCCAATGGCACAGAAGGTACATGGGAAACCTATACGCAAGCAGAACTTACAGAATTGGAAAATGCGCTTAAAGAAGCAGGATTGAGTGCTGAACAAAGTAAAGAGCGGGCAAAAGCTTATCAAACATGCTTCTATGGACAGGATATGTTCAGTTTTCTTCCGGCGGTGCGCATTGAAGAAAAACTGGATAGTGAAGGCTACTGGGAGAAAGGAAGTCAAACGGAAGTAAAAGAAATCGAAAGTTCGTCCGCACTGATTATCGATACCGATGCCATGAGTTACAATGATCTTGGCGTATTCGCCTATACGGTGGATTTAGACGGAAATCTGGATACATCCGGAGACCGGGATCTGTATATGCAGATTTATGATTTTAAGACCGACAGCTTTAAACATCCGGTTGTGATTACCAGCGACAGCGTGGAGGATCAGCGTATTCAGTTTGTACGGACTAATGGAGAAACCTATCTTTCCTGGATACATGCAGGCAATATCGTAGCCCTTAATATGTCCAATATCATCCATAATTATGATAAGCTTCTGCTAAAGGGACAAACTAAGGATGGCGACGGCTACTATTATCTGAATAAAGCGCGGGTAGAAAACGGCGTCGGATATGATCCATGGTTTACGGTTGTGGAAGGAGAAGTGGCCACGGGAGATGAAAGCGTCAGCGCCATTACCGATTTCGATGTGGAAGCTTCTGATGCGTATGTATACTTTATGTGGACGCAGATGGATAATTCATTAAAGGACGGCATACAAGAAGGTACTGTGGAAGCCGACGATCCGGCCAATGCCAATATCGAAAAGCAGATGTATACGGTAAGATACGATGTCCGGAAAGAAAGAGCTACGAAACCGGTACAGATTACCAGCGGAAAAGGCGCGAATTATAATGATGTGACTTTTGCCGTAGAGGGCGATCAGTTAACCGGTCTGGTATATAGGGCAGAATCAAAAACGGTAACTTTGGATGAGTACAATCAGATGATTGAAGATAATAATGCCAGTGCTGAAAAACAAAAAGCCAGAGCGCAAAAGAATGATCCTGTACAGGGGAATGAGCCGATGGATACCCTCAACGACTGTGAATATGTGCCGTTTGCCGTAGCAGATAAAGAAAATGCCGCGCCATACGCTTTCCGGGTTAATCCAAAAGGGGAAATCAAAATTAAAAATGCAAAACTGGATGGCGGAAAGGCCGGACAGGATGCAACCCTAACCTTTGATCTGCTCAATGATGGTGTGGAAACCCTGTCCGATCTTACCATTACGGCAACAGATCAAAACGGTAACGATATTTTATTTACGACCGGACAAAAGGAAGAGGACGTTTTACCGGCAGCAAAAATAAACATAGCAGAATTATGGGGCGGAGAATCCCTCAGCGAAAGTGGTTCGATGGCCATCGAAGAAAACGCAAAAGCAGTAAAAGCAACCATTACCGTAAAAGATAAGAGTGGAAAAGTACTGGCACAGGAAGTGGTGTCTGAAACACTGGAAAGTAAAGTACATATCGCTGACTTGAAAGCGGAACCAACCAGTCAGAGGAACCAGTATCAGATTACCGGTACCATCGTCAACGACGGTTCGGCCACGGCACCGGCAGGAAAAGTCTCTCTGGGAACGCAAAAAGGAGAAAAACTGACACCTTGCGGTTCAGTAGACTATCCGATGTTATTACCGGGAGACAGCAGTACCTTCACCCGGACGATCACCGTAAAACCAGAAAACACCTTTGTGGAGGAAACGGATGAAATTGGCAATCTGACGGAAACGGGAACGATTTATGTGAAGTCCAGCGATGAGTTAGCACAGACAGTCATCAGACGCGAGGCTTATGCAGAGGAAATCGATAAAGTGAAAGCCATAAAAGCAGCGGGACTTGACGGCGTAACTGGAGACGAACTCATTATTAAGAGAGGAGAAAGCGTTGTTTTAAGTCCGGTGGTATCTTCTGCGCTGGCAGATGAAGCCAATGGCATTACCGGCATGGAAGGGCTGCAATATAAACTGGTTTCGGATAAAGAGGACATTGTCAGTATAAATGAGCAGGGAATCGCACAGACTTCTGCGGCCGGCAATGCCAAAGTGACATTGTATATTTATCCGCAGGATCGTATGTTCAGGGCGACAAATCACTCCCAGGGTTCAGACATTAAAAATGTTCTTGGTACCAATGAGGATGCTTACCTGACGGTTCCGGAAAAGGCAATTTACCAGAAAGAATTTGCCGTAAAAGTTTCCGCAACGCAGGATACCACGGTGACGCCGGGAGAAGATACGCCTCCGGATACCAATGGACAGGAAACCGGCAAACGGTTTACGAAAAAGGGTTATCAGTATAAAATCACTTCGGCCAAAACAGTGACCTTTATGGGGGTAAACAATAAGAAAGCGAAGAAGGTAACCATTCCGTCTCAGGTAAAATTCAATGGAGTGACTTATAAAGTCACCAGCATTGGGAAAAAAGCTTTGGCAGGCAATCGGAGATTGCGGACAGTAATTATTGGCAAAAATGTCACAAAAATTTCCCGAAGCGCTTTTGCGGGATGTCGTTCACTGCGAACCATTCTGGTGCGGACAACCAAACTGAAAAAAATAAACAAAAAAGCATTTGCCAATATTCACCGGCGTGCCGTATTCCGCTTGTATGGTACAAAGAAACAGAAGAGAAGAACAAGAAAACTTTTTACAGCCAAAACAGGCTTTAGAAAGAAAACCATGAGAATCAAATATTAGGAGGTAATTACATGGAAGAAGTAAAGAAAAATGAACAGCAGCAGGCAGAGGAAGCACAGGAACTGGATTTTGATCAGTTAGAACAGGTCAGCGGCGGAACCATTGCCAATGCAAAAAAGAAAAAAACCCAGGGAATCGATGATGAAGTGGCATCCCGATTCTAAAACAGACAGGAGTATTCCACGAACAAAATGAGAACAGAAACGGTGCCCGTTTCTAAAAAGTACAGTTAACGTATAATTGGCAAACAACCCCGGGGGCTTGAGATGATTGTATAAAAAAGTGGCAGTGATCTCAGGCCTCTGGTATATTTAGAGGAAGAAAAGATAAAGAAAAAGCAGAGCAGGGGGACAGAGGAATCAATGAAATACTTAAAAATGTCTATGCCACAGATGAATATCTGGGAGATGATGAAAAAATATGAAGGTTCCTGCATAGGAAATATCGGAGGGATATTGCATCTGCATGGGAAAATAGAAGAAAAAGAGGTTTATCAGGCGGTAAGCCGGACGCAATATCTCCATCCAGCCCTGCGCCTTTGTGTAAATCAGGAAGGAAATCTCTATCTTTCCACGTCTGCGGATGTGGATTTTACCGTCATTGACGCCACAAAATATACCCGGGAGCAAATGGACGAAGAGATGCAGCGATTAATGAATTGCCCGGTGTTTGCAAGGGATAAAATCCTGGTTCGTTACTATTTATTTAAAAAAGAGGATAACTGGAAACTTATGGGAGTATATCATCATTTAATTTGTGATGGTATCGCCCTGCAAAAGATAGTAAAACAGGTGTATGCGCTGCTATATGACCGGGAAGATCCGGGATGGAAGCCATCGGCATTGCCGGATATACGTTTTATCGCCTCCTTACAGAGAACAGAAGAAAAAGAGGAAAAAAGGAATCTGTCCACAGCACAGAAAAAATTTTTTGCCCGGTATCAACAGGAAAATTTTGTTTTTCCCCATCGACGAGGAAAGGATACGGGAGAAGCCGGAATCTATCGAAGATGGATCAAAAAAGAAGAATGGGAGCGGCTGTTTTCGGATGAAAAAAAAGAAGCGTGGACGGCGGAAGAGCTGTATGAAGGGGCATTTGCCTGGTATTACGCTGAAATCACCGGGGAAAAGCAGGTATCTCTGGGAAGAGTAATGCTCAATCGAAGAAAAAAAGAAATGGATTGTGTCGGAATGTATGCCAACACGTTACCTCTGCTCATCAGGACCGATGCGGAGCAATCTTTTTGTTCCCTGTGCATGCAGATCAGACAGGAACATTTTTCTTTATGGAAAAACAGCGATCTTTCCGTAAAAGAAATCAGACAATGGCAGGGGTTAACCGGTAAACTTTATGAGACCTGTATCACGTATCGGCCATGGAAACGTCTGCCGGGAGAACAACGGGGGCTGGTGAGAGAGATAGAGAGTGAAGTTGTCGAGGTTCCCCTGCGCCTGATGATTGATCAACATACGCATGGTATTTTACTGACTTATAAATACCAAAAAGAAGTGTACACCGAAAAAGAAATAGGTATACTGGATAAAACGCTGGAAAGAATTATCCGGGAAGGTCTTTCGGGAAAAACCCGGCGGGAGATAAAGGTTTGTGATAAGCAGCAGGGAAAAGACGGAAACCAAAAGCACGGGGAGCAAAAGCAGAAGAAGCAAAAGTACAGGGAGGAAACTCATACAGAGCAGAAGGATATACCGGATATTTTTGATTGTTTTTTTAAAGAAGCCTGTCTTCATCCCCGTGAAATCCTGTGGATAGATCTTTCAGCGGAGAAAGTGAAAACGGTTACTTATGAAGAAGCGACCCAAATGGTGGTGTGGCTGGGAGAAAAAATACGAATACAAAAAGAAATGCCAGGTGCAGGAAACAAATCTGTGGAAAAACCAGAAACGGCACAAAGGCAGCCGGTGATTGGACTTTATCTGAAAAGAAGCTACAGACTTTCTCTGGCCATGTTGGCCGTATTGTCCATAGAGGGGATATTTTATCCGGTGGATATTCGGGAGAAGGGAAACCGTTTAAAAGCGATGCAGCGTCAGGTAGATTTGCTGCTGACGGAAGAGCTGCTGACAGCGTGTGACAGCGTGGATAGAGCAATGGAAAAGGGAAAAAGCTGTTCTGGAAAAGCAGACGGGAGTTTTTTTTGCACAGAGCAGGCGGGAACATGGCAAAGGCGGGGGGATTCTGGCTTACCGAATGAGTACTTCCGGAAGCACAGGGCAGCCCAAGGTGGCAGAGATTTACCGGAAATCGCTGAATCTGCGTCTTGCCTGGATGATTCGGGAATTTTCCATGAAAGGAAGCCGGGTATTGCAAAAAACGAAGGATACTTTTGACGTTTCCCTGTGGGAGTTATTACTCCCGGCAATGGCAGGAGGGTCGATGGTGCTCATCCCCGATGGAAAGGAAACGGATCCTGCCTATTTGTGGCAGACCATCAAAAAATACAAAATCAATCAGGTGCATTTTGTTCCTTCCATGCTGTCTGTGTTTATGTCCTGGGTAGAAAAGAACAAAGAAACAGAGAAAGAAACGTTTCTGTGTGAAAATGTGCTGGCCAGCGGAGAAGAACTCAGGGCAGATCTGGTTCGCCGTTTTATGGCAGCTTTCCCTGAAACGGCAATCAATAATCTCTATGGTCCGGCGGAATGTACGATTGATGTCAGTTACCATCGCTGCCGCCCGGGAGAAAAAATAGTTCCCATAGGAAAACCGGTATGGAATACAGAGTTAAAAATCATCAACCGGAAAAAACAGGAGATTCCTTTTGGCTATATCGGAGAAATATTGATTCTTGGCGATCTCGTGGGAAAAGGGTACGTAAGCACAGCAGAGAGCGAAAATCAACGTTTTATTTCTGTTGAAGGAAAAAGAGGATACCGGACCGGAGATCTGGGCTATGTAGATGATCAGGGAGAAATCGTTTATGTGGGAAGAACAGATCGGGAAATCAAACATCGCGGAATGCGGGTTAATCTTGCGGCCATTGAAAAGGAAACCACAGGTTTGCCCGGCATTACCCATGCGGCGGCGCTGGTGGAAGAAAGACATCTGCTGTTATTTGTAGAAACCACCCGTACAAAAGAACAGGTGAAAGACACGCTGGCGCAGCATCTGCCGCCCCGTTATCTGCCGGACATCTTATTGGTGATGGAAAAAATACCCTGCAATAAAAATGGGAAGTGTGACTATCGGGCATTATCGGAATTTTATCAGGAGCAGATTAAACAGAACGGAGGAAAAAAGGGTTCCGATACAGAGAGGGATGATCACGAAAATCCACGCAGGATTAAATCGGTGGAAGAAGATATTCTCTGTAGTATAAATAAGGTAACCGGCACAGGATGGATCGCGCCAGATGACTTCATCTTTGATTGTGGTCTGGATTCGTTGTCCGTGGTGGAACTTATACTGGAATTAGAACAAAAAGGATATACGGCGCGTTTTGCTGATGTGTATGAGACAGGCACAGTCAAAAAACTGGCGCAGCGAATTATGAAAAAAAACAGAGAAGAAGACCGTATTTTACGGCTTTATCCAGATTGGATACCTCTGGGAAGAGAACAGGAAACACAGAAAGAAAAAACAGAGGAAAAAGCAAAACTGGTTGTGGCTGTGCCCTACGCCGGGACCGATCCTTATTTGTTTCATGCACTGGCGGAGAAACTTACGGCAAGGGGATATACTTTTTTGGCCTGTGCGGCAGAAAAAAAGGAGCAGACCGTAGAAGAACTTGCAGAAAAAATAGAAAAGGAACTTACCCCGTGGATACAGAAGGAAGACACAGAGATAGTATTGTTTGGCTGTTGTGTGGGCGCTGCGCTGACTCTTGCGCTGGGGCAGAGACTGGAAAGACATCCGTCGGTAACTCTCCGTCTGGTTCTGGCCGGCAGTCTGCCCGCTTCGTTTTTGGGCACAAAAGCAATAAAAAAGAAAAGAATACTGTTATGGGATCTGCTTTCACAAAAAGCAGGCGAGTGTTTTTTATCCTGTCTTTATGGAGAAAAAGTACACTTATCCGAAGCAATGTATGAACGATTAAAAGAAGAAGCACGGATGTATGTGGATTACTTTGAAAAAATCCGTTGGGAAAAAAGCGTGGTGAAAGCAGACGCCACGGTGATCTTCGGGAAAAAAGACTTGCTGACTTTAGGCTATGGAAAAAGATATTTCCAATGGAAAAATTTTATAGAAGGAAACATCAGGCTGGTGGAAATACCGGGAGCAGCGCATTATTTTGTCCGTTCCTGTGGGGAGACGGTGGCAGAAGCTGTTCTTTTCGGAGAGTAAAAGAAAAAGAAACCCAGGCGGAAAAAATGGAGGAAAGAAGATGTTACGATATGTAAACATAAACGGGCATACGCTGAGCATGCAGAATGTGATGGTAAATATAGGAAGCTTCCTTGGCATTATCGTTGTAGCGCTGCTTTTATACAAACAGTATGGAAAGACAGAAAATACAGAAAAGACAGGAAGAAAGATCGGTCGGTATATCGTTATTCCGATGCTGACAGAAGCGGTGATCGCCAAGACGATTGGTCCGTTTCTGGGCAGATGGATCAGAGGGATGAGCTATGCTTTTTCGGAGATAACCACCAATAAGGCAGAGTATATCTGGGAAAATGCCGGAACTCATTTTATAGGAACCGTTCTTTTGCCGGTAGTATTCCGGATTGTTTATGAAAAAAAAGAAAGAAGGAATATCCTTAATGTGCTTGCCTTTTTCTTTCCGATACAGCACATCTTTAACCGGTTGGGCTGCCTGATGGAAGGTTGTTGTTATGGGGTGCCGATGCATGGCGCAGGATCCATAAAATTTCCCGATGAAATTTTAACCTATCGTGTTTTTCCATCGCAGATATTGGAAATTGTGTGCATGGTTCTGCTGTTGTGTGGTCTGCTCTTTTGCCTGAAAAAGAAAGGCCCTGTTTTTGCCCTTTCTATGGGAGGATTTGGAATGAGCATATTTTTTTCTGAATTTTTCATGGACAAAACGGGAGTTATGCAGTATTTTGGTTTGACGGTTATCCAGTTTTTTGCGCTTTTGCTCTGTGGGATTGCGTTGGTTTTGTGGTTTTCCTCCAAAACAGAG
>ENA-ORTP01001257-ORTP01001257.1-human-gut-metagenome-genome-assembly--contig:-NODE-1257-length-27051-cov-3.225182_pt1 | contig 27051 bp, 20 predicted proteins | sample MGYA00241913_ERZ509190 | MGnify/ENA primary metagenome ERZ509190 (study PRJEB26280, sample SAMEA2338839) | human gut metagenome | biome: human gut; feature: human-associated habitat; material: faeces...
CCCAGACTTCTCCGGTACAGGCTCGTGTGATGGAAGAAGGAAAACTGCCTATCCGTATGATTGCACCGGGAAGGGTATTCCGTTCTGACGAGGTAGATGCAACCCATTCTCCTTCTTTCCACCAGATTGAAGGACTTGTGATTGACAAACACATTACTTTTGCAGATTTAAAGGGAACTCTGGAAGAATTTGCCAAAGAACTGTTCGGACCGGAAACAAAGACCAAATTCCGTCCTCATCATTTCCCGTTTACAGAGCCAAGTGCAGAAGTCGATGTTTCCTGTTTTAAATGTGGCGGAAAGGGCTGTCGTTTCTGTAAAGGTTCCGGCTGGATTGAAATTCTGGGCTGTGGTATGGTACACCCTCATGTACTGGAAATGTGCGGCATTGACCCGGAAGAATACACAGGTTTTGCCTTTGGTGTGGGACTGGAGCGTATCGCACTGTTGAAATATGAAATTGACGATATGCGTCTGCTGTATGAAAATGACACAAGATTCTTACGTCAGTTCTAGGAGGAGAGAGAAGAATGAATACATCTTTATCATGGATTAAAAAATATGTACCTGATTTGGACGTGACTGCTCAGGAATACACTGATGCAATGACTTTATCAGGAACAAAGGTGGAAGGCTTTGAAGAGCTGGACGCAGATTTGGAAAAAATTGTAATCGGACAGATTGGGAAAATCGAACGACACCCAGACGCAGATAAACTGATTATCTGTCAGGTAAATATCGGGACAGAAACCATTCAGATTGTTACCGGTGCGCCAAATGTAAAAGAAGGGGACAAGGTTCCGGTTGTGTTGGACGGCGGACGTGTAGCTGGCGGTCATGACGGCAAAAAAACACCTGGTGGTATTAAAATCAAAACAGGAAAATTAAGAGGCATAGAATCTTGTGGTATGATGTGCTCCATTGAAGAGTTGGGTTCCACCACAGAGTTTTATCCTGAAGCTCCGGAAAACGGAATCTATATTTTTCCGGAAGATGCAGAGGTGGGAAGCAGCGCCATTCATGCCCTTGGCTTAGATGACGTAGTTTTTGAATATGAAATCACTTCAAACCGTGTAGACTGCTACAGTGTCATTGGTATTGCAAGAGAGGCAGCAGCTACTTTCGGAAAGAAATTCTGTCCTCCTGTTGTAGAGGTAAAAGGAAACAGTGAAGATGCCCATGATTACATTAAAGTTCGCGTGGAGGATACAGACTTATGTTCCCGTTACTGCGCAAGAGTGGTGAAAAACGTAAAAATCGGACCTTCTCCGAAATGGCTGCAGAGATGTCTGGCTGTCAATGGAATCCGCCCGATTAATAATTTTGTGGATATTACCAATTACGTTATGGAAGAATTCGGACAGCCTATGCATGCCTATGATATGGCAACCATTGAAGGGCAGGAAATCGTAGTACGCCGTGCCGAAAAAGATGAGAAATTCGTGACCCTGGACGGCCAGGAAAGAACCTTAGATGATTCTGTTCTGATGATTTGCGACGGAAAGAAACCGGTAGGGATTGCGGGAATCATGGGTGGTGAAAATTCCATGATTACAGAAAATGCTTCTACCGTTCTTCTGGAAGCTGCCTGCTTTGATGGTGTAAACATTCGTCTTTCCAGCAAAAAGGTGGGACTTCGTACAGATGCTTCCGGCAAATTTGAAAAAGGTTTAGACCCCAACAATGCCCAGGCTGCCATTGACAGAGCCTGTCAGTTAATTGAAGAGCTTGGCTGCGGTGAAGTTGTAGGCGGTATGGTTGATGTCTATTCCAAGAAAAAAGAGCCTGTAAGAGTGGCTTTTGAACCTGAAAAAATCAATGACCTTCTGGGAACAGATTTGACAAAAGAGCAGATGTTAGACTATCTGGCAAAAGTGGAACTTGCTTATGATGAAGCGACTAATGAAATTGTTGCGCCAACCTTCCGTCATGATATTTTCCGCATGGCAGATATTGCAGAGGAAGTAGCTCGTTTCTACGGCTATGATAACATTCCTACCACCCTGCCAAAAGGAGAAGCAACCACAGGAAAACTTCCGTTTAAGCTGCGTATTGAGCAGGTAGCAAGAGATATGGCGGAATTTAACGGTTTTTCACAGGGATATTGCTATTCCTTTGAAAGTCCCAAGGTATTTGACAAACTGCTGATTCCGGAAAATGACGGTCTGAGAAACGCTATTGTAATTTCCAATCCTCTGGGTGAGGACTTCAGCATTATGAGAACCATTTCCTTAAACGGTATGCTGACTTCTCTGGGAACCAATTATAAGAGAAGAAATAAAGACGTGCGTTTGTATGAACTGGGGAATATTTATCTTCCAAAGAGCCTTCCTCTTACTGAGCTGCCGGAGGAACGCATGATGTTCACTCTGGGTATGTATGGCGCAGGCGATTTCTTCTCCATGAAAGGTGTGGTAGAAGAATTCCTGGATAAAATCGGTATGCACAAAAAAGAAGAATACAATCCAAACGCAGGCAAACCGTTCCTGCACCCAGGACGCCAGGCAGAAATTCTCTATGATGGAACCGTGATTGGTTACATGGGAGAGGTTCACCCAACTGTAGCAGCTTCTTACGGCATCGGAGAAAAGGCTTATGTTGCGGTGCTGGATATTCCGGCGATTCTGGAATATGCAACCTTTGACCGGAAATATGAAGGCATTGCCAAATTCCCGGCAGTCAGCCGTGACATCAGTATGGTTGTGCCAAAAGAAATTCTGGCAGGACAGATTGAACAGATTATTGCCCAGAGAGGCGGCAAGATTCTGGAAAGCTATCAGCTCTTCGATATTTATGAGGGAAGTCAGATTAAGAGTGGATACAAGTCCATTGCTTATTCAGTAACCTTCCGTGCAAAGGACAGAACACTGGAAGACGCAGATGTAAATGCAGCTATGAAAAAAATTCTCAACGGTCTGGAAGGACTGGGAATCGAACTGCGTAAATAAAAGGAGCAAGTCCATGAAAGTATATATAATCCGCCATGGAGAAACAGCGTGGAATGTACAGAAAAGGTTGCAGGGAGTGTCGGATACAGAATTAAATGAAAAAGGAATCCAAATGGCAAAGCTTACGGCAGAGGCTTTAAAAGATGTCCCTTTTGACTGTTGCTTTACCAGTCCCTTAAAACGGGCAAAGGACACGGCTCTTTACATTTTGAAAGACCGTCAGGTGCCGATTTATGAGGACGCAAGAATTCGTGAAATCTCTTTTGGAGAGTGGGAGGGCAGAGAATCTGCTCTTCTGCCTCAGGAGATGCTGAACAATTTCTTTCACCATACAGAGCAGTATCGCGCGCCAGAAGGAGGAGAGGAATTAACAGAAGCCTGTGAACGGGCAAGAGATTTCTGGGAAGAGTTTTCCGCCAGAGAGGATTTGCAGGAGAAAACTATTTTAGTCACAGCCCATGGCTGTATAGTTCGGGCGCTTTTGCAGAATGTATACAAAGATACCAGTCTGAAAAACTTCTGGCATGGCTGTGTACCTCCCAATTGCTGTGTGAATATCGTAGAGATAAAAGAAAACAAGGCTATACTTCTAGCTGAAGATGTGGTATATTATAATATGTTTTAAGCGAGATTCAGAAAAGACTGCAGTGTAGCAGTCTTTTCTTATGATAAAAGAAGGGAAGTACATTATGAGAACAGCAGATTTTTACTATGATTTACCGGAAGAACTGATTGCACAGGACCCTCTTTTGGACAGGTCTTCTTCCAGATTAATGCATTTGGATAAAAAAACAGGAAAGACAGAGCATACAGATTTTAAGCATATTTTGAAATACTTAAAACCAGGAGATTGTCTGGTTATTAACGACACCAGGGTAATTCCTGCCCGTCTTTACGGACGCAAGGTGGGGACAGATGCTGGAATTGAGATTCTTTTACTGAAAAGAAAAGAAAATAATGTCTGGGAAACTCTGGTAAAGCCCGGAAAAAAAGCAAAACCGGGGACCAAAATCAGCTTCGGAGATGGACTTCTGATAGGGGAGGTTCTGGATATTGTAGAAGAAGGGAACCGTTTGATTCAGTTTTCTTATGAGGGCATTTTTGAAGAAATTTTAGATAAGCTGGGCGAAATGCCCCTGCCTCCTTACATTACCCATAAACTTCAGGACAAGGAACGCTATCAGACTGTGTATGCCAAAAACGAAGGGAGTGCAGCAGCGCCTACAGCGGGTCTGCATTTTACAAAGGAGTTGTTGGGGCAGATCCGGGATATGGGTGTAAATATTGCACATGTAACCCTTCACGTGGGTCTTGGAACCTTCCGTCCAGTGAAGGTTGATGATGTGGAGAAGCACCATATGCATTCGGAATTTTATGTGGTAGAGGAAGACCAGGCAAAGCTTATTAATGATACAAAGAAAAACGGCGGAAGAGTGATTTCAGTGGGAACTACAAGCTGCCGGACTTTAGAATCAGCAACAGATGAAAACGGTATACTCCAGGCAAAGAGCGGCTGGACAGAAATTTTCATTTATCCGGGATATCAGTTTAAGATGATTGACGCATTGATTACAAATTTCCATTTGCCGGAATCTACCTTGCTGATGCTGGTTTCAGCCTTGGCAGGGAAAGAGCATATTATGGCAGCATATGAGGAAGCAGTGAAGGAAAAATATCGCTTTTTCAGCTTTGGCGATGCCATGATGATAGAATAATAAAGGTAAAAAGGGGTCGCTTTTTGGAATCCGAACTAAGGGATTTTAGTGACCTGTAAAAAAACGGCATAGTCGTTAATAGCGGCTATGCCGTTTTTACGTTAGATGGGATTTCTAATTCTCCAATAAAATTGAATACGATTTTTAGTTTCTTAGTATTGCGTGACCATAACTTTTCTGATTGATACACATATACCTTTTCAATAAAGGTTCTGATGATTTCTGCATTTAGCTCCTGAATATCAGTGTAGGTATGTACGATTTCAAGAAAACTATCAACATTCGCTGATTTTTCTTTGGCGGCAGTAATAATCGCTTCAAGTTCTGCTATACGTTCTTTTAATTGATTCTGTTCAGCTTCATATGTAGCTGTCATTTTCATAAAACGGTCATCGCTGATTTTACCTTTGCAGTAACTTGTTGGATGGTATAAAGCAGTGCAGCTTCAATTTCTACATTCCTAATTTGATGAGAGGTACAAGTCTCTTTCCCTTTTTTACGATACTTTGAACACACCATGTATTCCTTTTCGTGTGGACAACCTTTACATCTGACCTGATACAATTTAGAACCACAATCTGCACAATATACCATTCCGGATAATATAGGCATTTCACCTAACGGCGTAGGTCTTCGTCTACCATCACGAATACGCTGTACTGTATCAAAAGTGTCTTGACTTATAATTGCCTCATGTGTATTTTCGAATATCTGCCACTGTGAAGGATCATTTTTAATTTTTTTCTTTGATTTAAATGACTTTGTCCTAGTTTTGAAATTCACAGTGTGTCCAAGATATTCTCTTCTGGATAGGATAGATGAAACTGTTCTTTCTTCTGTTTGTTTGATGGAGTTCTTGGGACTCTTTCGTTTCATATATTTTTCTAAAAGCCACTTTAGAGCATCCATATCCTCTGTGATTTCGTTTTTGAAATATGCATCACCTGTAATAGTTACAAAACGATTAGTAGCACCGGACACATAGACTTCAACATTGCCTTTTTTGATGTAATAGGTATTCTTGTCATAGGTGTATCCGTCAGCCACAAAAAGAATGATTCGAAGTCCTGTACCACTGGGACTTTTTTCTATATATGTACTTCTAAAACGAGATACGATTTCCGATGCCCACGATTTAACTTTTCCTTTTTCAATACAGTGATCTAAGTCAATAGCGATAATCTTTCCATCTACACGAATGCCGATTCCATCGTAGTTATCCATTACAACCACAGCAGTATTAAAATCTATGAAGGTATTTGGATTTTTAACCGATGCATAATTACCGGTTTTAGGGTTGTATGGGACTTTGGTCATACTGGATTTTCTTTTCTCATATTTCCAGTTACACCAAGAACCATGTTCTTTTAGATATGTGGGTATGTTTTCTAAATTCATTGGTTTTGAGTCCTCCTTTATTTTCGTTGGTGAAAGGACGCCTGTTCTTGCCTTACACCTTCCCACTGGAGATAGTTTTAAGGTTTGAGCGGATATTTTTTCTGTCCTTCTAACTTACTAAGGGGATTTGAAGACTTAAATTCCGGCTTTTTTAAAATTCTTTTTCCCTTACAAGTAACAGGCAAAGAAAAGACCTCGAATTTTACCCCCCCTTAACAAAAAACTTTTATTAGGCAAAAAAGAAATAAAAAAATCCCACCTGCGATGCTACAGATGGGATACAAGAGTAGAAAAACTTGTTAAGATATGTTATAATAACGCTATATTAATGTTATATTTTAGAAAAGGAGATGCTATATGGGATTCCCAGAAGAAATAAAGAAACTAAGACAACGATGTTTCCTGACACAAAGTGAATTTGCTAAAGAAGTTCAGGTGGCATTTTCTACTGTAAATAGATGGGAAGGCGGTAGAGCTAAACCGAATCTTACTGCAATGAAGAATATAAAAGAGTTTTGTCTTAGAAATGATATTGAATATCAAGATTTAGAAGAAGCATGGCTTGACTACACAGTGGAGGTTAAATAAAAATGATTAAAGATATAATGAATTCAAATGATGCCATTCTACCTAACACAAAACAAATGGAAGTATTGAAAGAAAATTTTCCTGCTTGTTTTAATGTAGATGGTAGTTTTGATATCGATAGATTTAAAGAATATTTGAGTGATAAACTTACTATAAGCAATGAGGGTTATGAGTTAAAATTCCTTGGAAAAAATTATGCTCGTTTACTAGCATCAGTGGACACAACTACTGTTATCGTTCCAGACGAAGAACACAATAATAAACCTGAAAATAAAAATAGTGAAAACATCTATATCTCTGGAGATAATCTAGATGGTCTAAAACAATTATTGAAAAGTTATCAAGGAGCAGTGAAGTGTATTTACATTGATCCGCCATATAATACAGGTTCTGACGGATTTGTATATAATGACAATTTCAATTTTACAACAGAAGAACTGGCAATAAAACTAAGTATTGATGAAGAACAAGCAAAGAGAATTCTAGACTTGACAAAAAGAGGTTCTGCATCACATTCTGCATGGCTTATGTTTATGTATCCAAGATTGCAGTTAGCTAGAGAGCTACTTGCTAAAGATGGCGCTATATTTATATCTATAGATGATAACGAATGTCACAATCTTAAACTGCTATGTGACGATATTTTCGGTGAAGAAAACTTTATTGCAGAATTTCCACGCATCACCAAACGTGGTGGAAAGTCCTCTGATATCGTAGCAAAGAACCATGATTACTTGTTGATGTATACGAAGACGAATTCGCCTAAATTATATGCAATTGAACATAATGATACCGCTTTTAAGTATCAAGATGAATTCTTTGAAGAACGTGGCTATTATAAACTTAATCAGACTTTGGACTATGATAGCCTTCAGTATAGTTCTAGCCTTGACTATCCTCTTGAAATCGATGGCGAGGTTTTTTACCCAGGGCAATCAGAGGAAGCATATAATGAACGTCAAAGCGGAAATCATGATACTGCAGATTGGGCATGGAGATGGAGTAAAGAAAAATTTAAATTTGGTTATGAAAATGGATTTGTTGTTGTAAAAACAGGCAGAAATGGAAAAAGAATCTATACTAAAACTTATCAAAAAGCCACTATCGAAGATGGTGATACTGGATATTATGTTGATTATTCTGATAGAACAAAATCACTTTCAACATTAGAAACGACAGAAAATCCTTATTCTAATGATAATGCAACAAAGGATGTTGCGAAGACGATTGGAAAAAAAATATTCGATCACACAAAGCCACTTGAACTTATGACTTTGATTGGACGCTTATGTACACGAAATGATGATATTATTCTTGATTTCTTCTCTGGTTCCGCTGCAACGGCTGAAGCCATTATGAAACTAAATTGTGAAGACTCTGAAAATCATAGAAAATACATTTTGATTCAGTTGCCAGAAGAATGTAAAGAGGGGTCATCTGCTTATAAAGCTGGTTATAGAACAATTTGTGATATTGGAATGGATAGGATTATAAAATCAAAAAAACTGTATAATCAAGAATTTCCAACTAGCACTGCAGACCTTGGCTTTAAACATTACACATTAGCAGAGGTAAGTCAGACTACGCTGGATAAGATTGAAAAGTTTGACAACAGTGGATTTATTACCGATACAACTGTATATGATGAATTCGGTATTGAAACTGTGCTTACAACTTGGTTGATACACGACAATTATGGATTTGTAAACAATTGTGAAATGGTAGACCTCGCAGGATACACAGCATACTGGTGTGAAAATCACTTATACCTTATCAATCCGGGACTTACGGAAGAAGCAATTAAGTCTCTTGTTGAGAAATATAATATTGAAGGCGCATTTAACCCTCAAAATATTGTTCTTTTCGGCTATAGCTTTAATTATGTAGAAATGGAGAACTTGAAAACAAATGTAAAGATTCTTCGTGATTCTGAAAAGAATTTAAAAATCAATCTGGATATCAGATATTAAAGGAGGTGCAGGTTTTGGAACTAATACTAGAAAGAGAATTAGAACATCAACAGAAAGCTGTTGATGCCATAATATCTGCCCTTGATGGGATTACAATGATTAAGCCTCGTCTTGCTTATGAAAATCCTTCATTTGATAAAAAAGAACTTCGTCTTATTCATAATTTAATCGAAATTCAAAAGAATATCCGTGCGGACTATCGAGGTTGTCGTGATGATGGGGATTATCTGAACCTTGATATAAAGATGGAAACAGGAACTGGTAAAACCTATGTATATACTCAAACCATCTATGAGATGCATAAAAAGTTTGGCTTTAACAAGTTCATTATTGCTGTACCATCTCTTCCTATCAAAGCAGGCACATCTCAGTTTATTGATGACAGCTACGTAAAACATCATTTTTCTGATGCGTGTGGATATAACTGTGATATTGAGTTAGGTGTATTAGAAAGTCCAAAGAAAAAGAAAAAAGGGTTTTTAGCTATGCCTCCTGCTGTTCGTGATTTTGTAACTGGCTCATGTCAGAATTCAAACAAGATATATGTTTTGCTTGTTAATATGCAGTTGTTGACGAATGGTAATATGCTTACACGATCAGATTATGATTATTGGGTTGAGGGTTTTTACAGACCGTTTGATGCATTAAAAGCAACAAAGCCGGTTGTAATTATTGATGAGCCACATAGATTTTCTCGTGACCAAAAAGCATATAAAGCTATTGTAGAGGAACTATGTCCACAGATGATTATCCGTTATGGTGCAACCTTCCCGGATGTAACTGTTGGCAAAGGAAGAAACAAAGAAATTTTCAAGGATTTTAATAACCTTGTGTATGAGTTAAATGCTTGTGATTCCTTTAACCTCAACTTGATTAAAGGCATTGCAAAGGAACATTTTGAACCTCTATCTAAAAAAGAAGAAAAAGTTAAACTTTTGTCCGTTATGTCAAAAACTTCTGCCACATTCCAGTTTAAGAAGCGTGGCGAGGAAACAAAAACCTATACTCTTACGCCAGGGGATTCGCTGTCTCTGATTGACTCTTCTTTCGAGGGGTTAACAATAAGTGCTATAGGTAAAAACTTTATTGAATTGATAAATGGGCAAGTAAAATTTCAGGGTGAAGAATTTAATACCGATATATATTCTTCATCTTACCAAGAGCAAATGTTGAAGTTGGCAATTCAGCGACATTTTGAAACAGAGCGTCAAAATTTCTCTGGCAGACAATTCAAAATTAAAACTCTAGCATTATTTTTTATAGATGACATCACCTCTTATCGTGACTCTGATGATGGCAAAGAAGCATATTTGAAAGTGATGTTTGAAAAACTTTTACTTGAAAAAATTGATGAATTATTACGAACACTTCCTGATAGCGAGCAGGAATATAGAAACTACCTCGAAGCCAGTAAAGCTGATATATCTGCTTGCCACGCAGGTTATTTCGCACAGGACAATAGTAATTCAGATGAAGCTATTGCAAATGAAGTAGCCGACATTCTTCACAACAAGAAAGGACTTATTTCATTGCGTAAAGAAGATGGTTCCTTCAACACAAGAAGATTCTTGTTCTCTAAATGGACACTTAAAGAAGGTTGGGATAATCCTAACGTATTTACAATTGCGAAATTACGTTCTAGTGGAAGTGATAATAGCAAACTACAAGAAGTAGGTCGTGGACTTCGTCTTCCTGTTGATGAAAATGGTAATCGAATCTCTAATGAAGAATTCAAGCTTAATTATATTGTGGACTTCACAGAAGCAGATTTTGCTCAAAAACTTGTTGACGAAATAAACGGTGAATTACCAGAGGCACATACTATTACAGATGGCATTCTTAAAGGTGTTGCTGAAAAACGAGGTGTAGATCCTAACGCTTTGTTCTTTGAATTGGGAGCAAAGGGCTATATTAATATGAATCGTGAAATTATCGCAGATAAGAGAGAGGTTTTCTTCGCTGATTATCCTGAATTTGCTACAGGTGTGGATAGTAACAAGGTTACTGATGTCAACAAAAATAAGAAAGAAGAAATCCATGTAAGAAAAGCAGTATACTCTGAACTAAAGGATTTATGGGAACGTATCAACCATAAATATTATTTGTTTTATGATGCAGACTTATCTGATGAAATACCACAAGCACTTCATGACATTTTGAAAAAGTCCGGAATATTCGGTAATGTCACTTTGTATAGCCATAGAGATCAAGTTGCAACAGAAGGAAACGCTATGATTGTAAGAGAGGACTCTGGCGTATCATATTCCATAAAACGCCCTATCCTTTATAATGAATTCTTAAAGAGAATCAGCCAACAGACAAGCATTCCTATTAGAGAACTCCACAAAGCTATGTGTGAGCTTTCTAAGGAAAAAGATATTCCAGATGAATACATCAATGAATACTCTGTTGCTAATATTGTTTCAGCTTTTACTGATTGGCGTATAGAAAAAATGCAAACTAGATTTAAGTATAAACGTTCTTCACAACCTGTGACTGAAACAACCTTAACTTATAAAGATGGTTCGCCTAGAGATGTTATCAAACAGGGAAATGTTGGTACTAAATTTGTTGAAGGTACACCTTCTGATAAATATTTATATGACAAGATTGTGTTTGATTCACCTCTTGAAAAAGCCAATATCATGACCGATATAGACGAAGTTGTGGTATACGGAAAAATTCCAAAATCCAGTGTTGCAATCCCTACGATAGTTGGAGAAAACTATAGTCCAGACTTTATGTATGTTGTAAAGCATAAGGACGGAACTAAGGAATTGAATATTGTTGTTGAAACAAAATTGGTAGAAAACAAATCCACACTTCGCGGAATTGAAGATGCTAAGATAAAATGTGCTGAGGCTTTCTTCAAGCAGCTCACTATTGATGGATATACTGTTTCATTCCATACACAATTAAGTAATAAGAAAGTTAAGCAGATTATCGATGATGTAATAGCAGGATAGTTAGTAATATAAATGTTATATGCATGTAGTAGGAGGTGCGTATTTTGTGAATAAAAATGAAATTAAAGATTTAATTTTACTTAAGCAAGAAGGCTCCTATTGGGACTTTAAAAGAGAATGGTATTCTCAAGATAAAAAGGCAGATTTACTTCATGATATTATATGCATGGCAAATAATCTATCTAATAAAGATGCTTATATTATCATTGGCGTTGATGAGGAAAATGATTATTCATTTTCCTCAGTAAAAAACGATCCAAATAGAAAAAATACACAGCAATTGGTCGATTTTATGAGAGAAAAGAATTTTGCTGGTGGTGTCAGACCGATTGTCAGTGTTGAAAATTTTAACTTTGGCGAAATTGAGATAGATATAATTGTTATACATAACAGTAATACAACACCATTTTATTTAACTGAACGCTTTCGATCTGTAATGTCTAATAACATTTATACACGAGTAATGGATTCTAATACGCCGAAGAATAAATCCGCTGATATATCTCATATTGAAATGTTATGGAAAAAACGTTTTGGATTACTTTCATCGCCGTTAGATAGGATGCTTATATATTTAAAAAACTCTATTTTATGGGATTCATCCCCGAGTAGTTTTAAAGAAAAAAAGTACTATAGATTTTCGCCTGAATACACAATAGAAACAGTGATGGATGAAAGTAAAAATGGATATCAATACTACTTATTTAATCAAACCAATATTCATCCAAGATGGTATGATATTAATCTATATTATCATCAAACAATGCTTGTTTCATTAGAAGGACTGTCACTTGATGGAGGACGTTATTTTACACCATCTCCAAGAACAGATGGTGTATCATTAACACAATATTATCATTGGGATATTACTTTTAAGTATTATATCAAAAATTCTATTGAATATATTGTTCATGAGTTTTACTATCATCCAGATGGTGATGATGAAACAATTGCGCATGACAAGTTTATGGAATGCATTTTGGTGTTTGATACTGATTTTGAAAAAGAGAATTTCAAAGAATATATTAAACGTAATTGGAAAAACAAGCAAATCTATAGTGACAACATATGGCTACCCTATTTTGAAGAAATCAAGGGCTACAATATGGATGCAATTAAGGAAGAATATATGAATTCTCAGATATTACAGAAAATGCTAGTTGCGTTCCGCAACATAAAATAAATAATAAGCAAGTGATTCTTATATAGAAGATTTTTAGGAGGTGATAATTTGAAAGCTAAAAAATGGCTAATTATAATCACGTTAATTGTTTCAATAGTTTCTTTTATAATAGCATTTGTAATTGGCAAAAAAAGTACTTGCATATATTATGATGTTTCTATGGCTCTCTTTGGTAGTGCCGCCCTTGGCTTTATAATGTCAATAACAGAATATTATGTTGAAAGAAGAAAAGCTATGGAAGAGTTTTGGATTCAGGCAGTCAATGTATTAAAAGAATTGAAAAAAATTAAGCATTTAGATCTGGATGCTCCACTTGATTTGATTATAGAAGCATTTGGAGAAGAACGTTCAAATGAATGGAATCAAATGTTTGCTATGTTGTCTGAAGACAAAGAAATTCATCACGATGCTAAAAACAACTTAATTTCTTGGTATGAAGCGAATATTCCACTTCCTTTTGATGAGAATACTGATACCGACAAAGAGCTAGAGGAACTCTATAAGACCAAACTGGAAAGTTACAAAAAATCTTTTATGTACTGCATGGACAGCTATCAGATTGCTTCATCAGTAGAACTAGGATTATTAGATAACGCCTATGGTAACTTGGATTTCATCTTTGCTAATAGATGCATTCGCAAGAAGGCATATGATTCAATTTATGATAAAATCAGGAAGAGTGTTATTCAATTCAAAACAGAGGTATATCATTTCAATTTATTAAAAGACGGCAAAGGTAATTTTCCAGTGTGTGCAACAAAAGTTTCTGACTTAGACAAAGATTATTTTTGGTCAAACGAAGAAACTGTTCATGGTTATACCAATACTTTGATATACCAAAATATTTTTGATGATATTGATGCATCACTAGAGGAATTTAGATGCAAAATATATAGAACCAAATATGAAGCACCTAAAAGGGAGCCGATTTCGGGTAAGATGATATATTTTGGTGAAGATAAAGAATAATAACCTTACATACCATTTCGACACTTGAGTATAAGAAAATGACCACACCGGAGTAAGCTAATACTCTAGTGTGGTCATTCTGTTTTTAAGAGTTCCGATTGAAGGCTTCATTAACTGTGATTTTGTTAATCCCTAATTACGAACCCTTTTTCGCGACCTCTTTTTCTACTTTTTCAGTTTTTCTAAATCTTTATAAAAGTCTGGATAAGAAATATCCACGCAATCGGCTCTTGTAATTTCTGTTTCCCCCTCTGCCGCCATACCGGCAACAGCAAACGCCATGGCAATGCGGTGATCCAGATAACTGTCCAAAACCCCACCATGAAGAGGTTTACCGCCGGTGATAATCATACCGTCCTCCGTAGGTTCTACGTCAGCGCCCATGGCGGTGAGATGATGAACCATAATGTCCAGGCGGTTGGATTCCTTGACCTTTAATTCCTGGGCGTCCCGGATAATAGTTGTTCCCTCAGCGAAGGCAGCAAGAACCGACAGTACAGGAAGCTCGTCAATCAATGTGGGAATGAGAGCGCCTTCTATAACAGTCCCTTTTAAGGAACTGTGTCTTACCAGAAGGTCAGCCACTTCTTCTCCGCAGCAGGTGTGGGAATTCAGAATTTCTATTTTGGCGCCCATGGAAGCGCAGACCTTTAAGATACCGTCACGGGTGGGATTGATTCCCACATTCTGAATCAACAGCTCAGAGCCCGGTATCAGCAGCGCTGCAGCAATAAAATAAGCAGCAGATGAGATATCCCCTGGTACTTCTACCTTTTGTCCAATCAGTATTGGCTCCGGTTCCACCGTGGCTGTTGTTCCTTTACTGGATATCTTTGCTCCAAAGGAGCGAAGCATAAGTTCAGAATGATTTCTGGAAAGAAAGGGTTCTGTAACACTGGTTTGTCCGTCTGCATAAAGTCCTGCCAAAAGTACACAAGATTTTACCTGTGCAGAACTGACGGGAGATTGGTAATGCATACCCTTTAAAGGTCTTCCTGTAATGCGAAGGGGTGCAAGTCCGTTTCCGGAAAGACTTTCCACACACCCGCCCATAAGGGAAAGCGGAGCGATAACCCGTGTCATGGGCCGTTTTCTGATAGAAGCATCTCCGGTAAGTTCGCTGCTAAAGCGCTGTCCTGCCAGAATACCGGATAACAGTCGCATGGTTGTTCCGCTGTTTCCTACGTCCAGACAGGAAGAAGGAGCAGACAGACCATGCAGCCCCTTTCCGTGAATGAGGATTTCTTTTTCTGTCCGGGAAATATCAATTCCCATACTACGAAAGCAGTTTATTGTAGACAGGCAGTCTGCCCCTTCCAGAAAATTGGTAACTGCTGTGGTTCCCTGAGCAAGAGAACCCAACATAACACCCCGATGGGAAATCGATTTATCTCCCGGAACTCTAAGTTCGCCTTTTAAGGGTATTGATTTTGTGAATTTCATAGGACAGTTCCCCCTTATCTTTCATATATGATATAGTTTCGTTTCTTTAATTGTTCCGTTGCCTGTGCTAAAGCGTCTTCGTCATAAAATTCAATTTTTAATACTCCGTCCTCAAATTCCCGATTGTGGAGAATGCCGATGTTTTTCATACTGATTCCATTCATGGAAAGAATGGTGGCAATGGTAGCAATGGCACCGGTTTCGTCCACCACATCGCAGTACAGAGTAAAAGATTTTTTTAAAGGACCGCTGGGGGCATCACTGAAGGAATTGCGATAATCCCTGGAATTTACAAACATCTCATAAAGCCCGTTGGCATCTCTTTGATCTACCAGATATTTTGCCTGTACAATCAGGCGGATATATTCGTCCAGAACTTTAGAAATATGTTCCGGGTTTTCCAGACAGATTTGCTGCCACATATGAGGTGAAGAGGAAGCAATTCTGGTAATATCTTTAAAGCCTCCGGCAGCAATGGTTTTCATATGTTCCAGAGGGGAATCCAGCTTTTGAACTACGTTGACAAGAGAGGCTGCCACAATATGAGGCAGATGGCTGACACATGCAGTAATATAGTCATGCTCCTCCCAGGTGAGAATCATTGGCAAAGCTCCTATGGAAGAAACCAATTCTGTATAGTTTCCGATTTTATCCAGTCCTACCTCTTCAGAAGGGGTCAGAATGTAGTAGGCATTTTCAATCAAATGGTCTGTGGAATGCTCATATCCCGTCTTTTCACTTCCTGCCATGGGGTGTCCGCCAATGAAATTTGCCGCCATATCAAGGGCTGTAATCTTTTTGTGAATTTCTCCTTTTACACTTCCTACATCAGTGAGAATACAGCCGGGACGAATGGTTTGCTTTAACCAGGGAAGGCATTCCAGATTGTAGTCTACGGTTGCACAGAGAAAAATATAATCACAAAGAGCAAAGCGCGTATCTCTTTCTGTGCAGGCGATATCTACAATGCCGTCAAAAACAGCGTCCTCCAGTATATCTTTTGTACGGTTATACGCCATAATCTGATATTCAGGGTGAAATTTTCGGATTGCTTTGGCAATGGAGCCTCCGATAAGCCCCAGACCGATAAAACCAATGGTTGTGGTTTCCATGTATTTTTAACTCCTTCTATTTTATAAATATCATGTCAAACAGTATCATTTTATGACAGGTGAAGCAAAATGTCAATGATTTCACGCGTTAAAGCGAAACAATAAAATAACTTGTTTATTTTGAATAAAATACTTGAAATATTGAAAGCTTTTTAGTAAAATATACACATAACAAATTTGGGAGGTATTACATATGGACGTTTTTAGAACCGACAGAATTAGAAATGTGGTCCTGCTCGGACATGGGGGAGCCGGAAAAACAAGTCTGGCAGAGGCAATGGCTTATTTATCCGGTATGACAAGCCGCTTAGGCAAAGTAACAGACGGAAACACAGTCAGTGATTATGATAAAGAGGAGATAAAGAGAAAATTCTCTATTACGACATCTGTAGTTCCGGTTGAATGGGGAAAAGTAAAAATTAACGTATTGGATACACCGGGATATTTCGACTTTGTGGGGGAAGTGGAAGAAGCGGTGGCAGCAGCAGATGCGGCAATTATTGTGGTTTCCGGAAAGAGCGGTATTCAGGTTGGAACCCAGAAAGCATGGGAATTGTGCGAAAAATATAATCTTCCGAGAATGTTCTTTGTAACAGAAATGGATATTGATGATGTGAGTTACCGCCAGGTTGTAGAAGACTTGACAGAGCTGTACGGCAAAAAAATTGCGCCTCTTCATATGCCTATCCGTGAGGACGGTAAGTTTGTGGGGTATGTCAATATTGTAAAACAGGCAGGCCGTCGTTATATTGAAAGAGGACAGAAAAAAGAATGTGAAGTACCGGAATATTTACAGGAATATCTGGAAAAATACCACGAAACCCTTATGGAATCTGTAGCGGAAATCAGTGAAGAGTTTATGGATCGCTACTTTGCAGGAGAAGAATTCTCTGTTGCAGAAGTTTCCGCAGCTTTGAAGACAAATATTTCAGATGGCAGTATGATTCCTGTATGTATGGGTTCTACCATTAATATTCAGGGTGTTGCCAATCTGCTGGACGATATCTGTGGATATTTCCCAAGCCCGGATCAGAAGACCTGTGCAGGTATGAACACGAAAACAAATGAAATCTATCAGGCAGACTATGATTTTACAAAGGCAAAATCCGCGTATGTATTTAAAACCATTGTGGATCCGTTCCTTGGAAAATATTCTTTGATAAAGGTTTGCTCCGGTGTTATTAAGGGTGATGACACTCTGTACAATACAGGTAAAGAAACAGAAGAAAAACTGAATAAGCTGTATGTTTTAGAAGGTTCTAAGCCAATCGAAGTACCCGAACTTCATGCAGGCGATATCGGTGCGATTGCCAAATTAAATACCGTGGCAACCGGTGATACCCTTTCTGCCAAGACAACACCGATTCTCTATGGCAAAACAGAAATTTCTGTTCCATATACTTATAAACGTTATAAAACCGTAAACAAAGGGGATGAGGATAAGGTATCACAGGCTCTTGCAAAGATGATGCAGGAAGATTTAACCTTAAAGGCAGTAAACGATTCTCAGAATCACCAGTCCCTGCTCTACGGTATCGGCGAACAGCATCTGGATATTGTGGTAAGCAAATTAAAAGAGCGCTATAAGGTAGATATCGTTCTTTCTGAACCAAGAGTGCCATTCAAAGAAACCATTCGCAAAAAAGCAGATGTGGAATACAAATATAAAAAACAGTCAGGCGGTCACGGACAGTATGGACACGTTAAAATGACCTTTGAACCTTCCGGCGATTTGGAAACTCCTTATGTGTTTGAACAGACGGTTGTAGGCGGTGCTGTTCCGAAGAATTACTTCCCTGCTGTAGAAAAAGGTATTCAGGAATCTGTATTGAAGGGTCCTGTTGCTGCATATCCGGTTGTGGGCGTAAAAGCAACCTTGTATGATGGTTCTTATCACCCGGTAGATTCCTCTGAGATGGCATTTAAGACCGCGGCTATTCAGGCATTCAAGAAAGGCTTTATGGAGGCATCACCCATTCTCTTAGAGCCGATCGTTTCCATGAAGGTCAGTGTTCCGGATAGATATACCGGTGATGTTATGGGCGATTTGAATAAGAGAAGGGGTCGTGTGCTGGGTATGAACCCGGATACTGCCCATAAAGGAAATACTATTGTAGAAGCTGATGTTCCGATGCTGTCGATTTATGGATATTCTACAGACTTACGTTCCATGACAGGTGGAAGCGGATTATTCTCTTATGAATTTGCCCGTTACGAGCAGGCTCCTTCCGATATTCAGGAAAGAGAAATTGAAGCTCGGGCAAAGGCGGAAGAAGACTAAGGTTTTGTTGAAAAAATAGTTTAGTTCTAAATAATGGGAACTGCTGTGTTAAATATGTTCGATTTAATGCAGCAGTTCCATTTTGCGTTTATCCAAAATCATATCATTACATTTATTTTACAGAAAAGCAAACAACTGTCTTGTCACATGTAAAAAGCTGTTGTATAATAACTGTCAAATGCTTTTTGCAGGAGGATAAAAGAGAATGAAATCCATAAGAGAAGAAATAGAGCAGTTAAAGGAAGAGAAAAATGCTGTAATACTGGCACATTATTATGTACCGGAGGAAGTGCAGGAAATTGCAGATTATATAGGCGACTCTTACTATTTGGCAAAAAAGGCAAAAGAAACAAAGGCAGAGGTAATTGTATTTGCAGGCGTATCCTTTATGGGGGAGAGCGCAAAAATTTTAAATCCCTCAAAGAAAGTTCTAATGCCGGACGCTGACGCTGACTGTGCCATGGCACATATGGCTTCTATAGAAAAAGTAAAAGAAATGCGGGAAAAATACGAGGATTTGGCAGTGGTATGCTATATTAATTCAACAGCAGAATTAAAGACAGTTTCTGATGTTTGTGTGACCTCTTCCAATGCAGTAAAGATTGTAAAAGCCCTTCCCAATAAAAATATTTTCTTTATTCCTGATAGGAATCTGGGGGCTTATGTGGCAGAACAGGTGCCTGAAAAACATGTGATTCCAAATGACGGATATTGCCCGGTACATAAAGAAATTGCACCGCAGATTTTAAAAGAGGCAAAGGAAAAATATCCCAACGCCAAAGTCCTGGTACACCCGGAATGTATGCAGGAAGTGTTGAAAATGGCAGATTTTACAGGCAGTACCTCTGAGATTATTCAGTATGCGGAAACCTCTTTGGAAAAAGAATTTTTAATCGGTACAGAGGAAGGCGTGTTATACGAATTGAAGAAAAAATGTCCGGAAAAAACCTTTCATTGTGTGAGAAAAGGACAGTGCTGCCCTGATATGAAAAAGGTCACTTTAGAGAAGGTGAGAGATAGCCTGAAGTATGGTTCCCATGAGGTACAGGTGTCCCGGGACATCAGTGAGAAAGCCTTAAAGGCATTGGATAAAATGTTAGAGCTGGCAAAGTAGGGGGGACGATTCCATGAAGAAGATAAAGACAGATGTATTGATTGTAGGAACAGGAGCCAGCGGTCTTTTTGCAGCCCTTCACATTCCTTTGGACAGGCAAGTGCTGATGATTACAAAAGATGAAATTCAGTGCAGCGACTCCTATCTGGCGCAGGGGGGAATCTGTGTTTTAAGAGATGAAGACGATTATGACAGTTTTATGGAAGACACCTTAAAGGCAGGGCATTATGAAAATCGGAAGGAGTCTGTAGAGATTATGATTCGTTCCTCCAGAGCAGTGATTGAAGAGCTTTTGGAATATGGCGTAGACTTTGCAAAAAAGGACGGAGAGTTGGACTATACCAGAGAAGGTTGTCATTCAAAAGCCAGGATTCTTTTCCATGAGGACGTAACCGGAGAGGAGATTACCAGCAAACTTTTACAGGCAGCAAAGAAACGTTCCAATGTAAGAATCCTAGACCATGTAACCATGCTGGATATTATAGAAAGCGAAAATATCTGTCTGGGAATTTTGGCAGAAACAAAAGAAGGAGGGCTTCTGGGAATTGAGGCAGGTCAGACCATTTTGGCCAGCGGAGGGATTGGCGGATTGTATCAGCATTCTACAAATTATCCCCATCTTACCGGAGATGCTCTTGCCATAGCCATGCGTCATGGGGTAGAATTGGAGCATATAGATTATATCCAGATACACCCTACTACCTTGTACTCCACTCGGCCGGGAAGAAGATTTCTCATATCAGAATCTGTCCGGGGAGAGGGGGCAAAACTGTATAACGCAAAGGGAGAACGCTTTGCTAATGAAGTGCTTCCAAGAGATTTGATGACAGAGGCTATTTACAGACAAATGGAGGAAGATAAGAAGCCCTATGTATGGCTGGACATGAGTGTATTGGGAGAAAAAGTGATTTTAAGCCACTTCCCTCATATTTATGAAAGATGTCTGGAGGAGGGGTATGATGTGACAAAGGATTGGATTCCCGTAGTGCCGGCACAGCATTATTTTATGGGCGGTATTCATGTGGATTCAGATAGCAGAACCACGATGGACAGATTGTTTGCAATAGGAGAAACAAGCTGCAACGGCGTACATGGAGCCAACCGTCTGGCAAGCAATTCCCTTTTGGAGAGTCTGGTTTTTGCCAGAAGAGCGGCTGAGAAAATACAAAAACAGGAAAAAGAAAACAGAAAATTTGAAGAAACAGATGTCTTTGATACCTTGTGCCAGCAAGCGCAGGAAGGCATACAGATAGATAATCTGACAGAGATTTACAAACAGGAAATTTTACAGGAAATAGAAAAGGAGAAACAGGCAAAATGAATGACATTACTATGAATTTAAATGCAGATCATTTAATCAGACAGGCTTTACAGGAAGATATTACAAGTGAAGATATTACCACGAATGCAGTGATGAGGGAAGCGAAACAGGGAGAGGTGCAGCTTATCTGTAAACAGGACGGAGTTGTTGCAGGACTGGCTGTTTTTGAACGGGTTTTCAAGTTATTAGACAAAGATACCGAAGTGGAATTTTATGTAAAAGACGGAGAAAAAGTAAAAAATAAACAGCTTCTGGGAGTGGTAAGAGGCGATATCCGCGTTTTACTTTCCGGCGAACGTACAGCGCTGAATTATCTTCAGAGAATGAGTGGCATTGCCACCTATACAAGACAGATTGCAGATCTTTTAGAAGGGAGTAAAATCAAACTTCTGGATACCAGGAAGACAACTCCGAATATGAGAATTTTTGAAAAATATGCAGTGAAAGCAGGCGGCGGATACAATCACAGATATAATCTTTCTGACGGAATCTTATTAAAAGATAACCACATAGCAGCAGCAGGCGGCGTGCGTCAGGCCATTGAAATGGCAAGGGAATATGCGCCTTTTGTACGGAAAATTGAGGTGGAAACAGAAACTCTGGATATGGTAAAGGAGGCTGTAGAGGCAGGCGCAGATATTATTATGCTGGACAATATGACGCCGGAAACCATGAAAAAGGCTGTGGAACTTATTGATGGCCGCGCAGAAACAGAGTGTTCCGGAAATGTGACAAAAGAGAATATTGACAGGTTGATTTCTATTGGTGTAGACTATATTTCCAGCGGAGCTTTGACACACTCATCTCCGATTCTGGATCTTTCCCTGAAAAATCTTCGTGAAATTTAATCCATGGAATTCAGAAAAAGATGAGTAGCTTCGGTCTTGTGAAGAAAGGGTATAAAGCATGGTTGGAGAAACACGCAGAAAAGAAATTTTGAAGTATATTTCGGAAAGTGATACGCCAGTATCAGGAACAAAACTTGCAGAGCTTTTTCATGTGAGCAGACAGGTAATTGTACAGGATATTGCTCTGTTAAGGGCAGCAGATTCTGATATTCTTTCTACAAACAGAGGATATATTTGTTGCCATCCTCAAAAATATACCAGGATTTTTTCCGTTTGTCATACGGATGAACGAATAGAAGAAGAACTGAATATTGTGGCAGACTGTGGTGGAACAGTAGAAGATGTCTTTGTGCAGCATGAGGTGTACGGAGAATTAAGGGCAGTGTTGAATATCAGTTCCCGGCGTCAGGTAAAGCAGTTTTTAGAGGATATCCGAACCGGAAAATCCAGGCCTCTTACAAATCTTACTTCTGGTCACCATTGCCATACAGTCAGTGCGGACAGCGAGGAAATATTGGATATGATAGAGGAAGCGTTAAAAAAATCAGGTATCTGCAAAGACTGAAAGTAGAAAAGAAGGGGAAAAGATGTTAAAACCAGAAATAAGGACAGCCAGAAAAGAGGAAGCAGCTCTTCTGGCAAAGATAGAAGCCCTGTGCTTTCCAAAAGCAGAGGCAGCATCAGAGGAAGAAATCAGGGTACGCATGGAAACCTTTTTGGAAAATTTTTTTGTAGCTGAGATAGACGGAACGGTCGTAGGATTTATCAACGGAGGAACCACAGATAAGCCGAGCCTTCCGGACGAACTGTACCATAATGCCAGTCTGCATAAGCCGGAAGGGGCTTATCAGACAGTATTTGGCTTAGATATACTGCCAGAATACAGGCACCGGAAAATTGCGGGAAGTTTGTTGGAATATATGGTAGAGATAAGCAGGCAGAGAGGGAAAAAGGGAGTAATTCTTACCTGCAAGGAACACTTGATTCCTTTTTATGAAAGTCATGGCTTTCATAATTTCGGCGTTTCTCAGTCAGAGCATGGAAACGCAGTATGGTATGATATGAGAAGAGAGTTTTCAAAATAGAATAGGGCTGCTGTATATAGCTTCCATAAAGCGGCATACAGCAGCTTTTTTGCGAAATTCGACGTTTTTTGTTGTGTATATTTCCATATGATGATAAGATAAAAAGGTTTGCATGACTAGGATACCGTCAAGTTTGACGGAAAAAAGATGGGAGATTAACCAATGGAAAAACTCAAAATAAGGCAGATGATGTCTTTAACCTTAACTTTATTTGCTGTGTTCTTTGGAGCAGGCAATATGATTTTTCCTCCTGCAATGGGACAGAAGGCAGGGGAAAACTACCTACCGGCTCTTGTAGGATTTATTTTGACTGATGCAGGGATTGCTTTGCTTGGAATTGTTGCAGTGGTGCTGGTGGGGAACAAAATTATGGATCTGGGCGACCTTGTAAGCAGACACTTTTCTCTGTTTTTATCCATTACGGTTTATTTATTGATTGGACCGCTTTTTGCGCTTCCGAGAACAGGAAGCGTATCTTATGAGTTGGCGGTTCGCCCCTATGTGCCTCAGCAGTATGTATGGCTGGTTTCTCTTGGGGTAACGGCAGTATTCTTTTCCCTGACTTACTATTTCAGCGGGAATCCGGGTAAAATCGTAGACATTATCGGGAAATATATGACACCGATTTTGATTATCAGTATCACTCTGATTTTTCTGGTCTGTCTTTTTTCTGACAAATCAGGAAATACCTTGCAATATGGAGCAGCAAAGGAAGCTGTAGGAGAATACAGAAACATCGCCTTTTTTAAAGGAATGATTGAAGGCTATAATGCGCTGGACGGACCGGCAGGACCTGTGTTTGCGATTATTATTATCAATGCAGTCACTGGATTTCAGGTGAAGGAACGGAAAAATGTTGTAAAATATACCATTGTTTCCGGAATCGGAGCAGTTCTGATTTTAAGTGTGGTTTATTATATGCTGACGTATATCGGTGCTACAACACATACATCATTTGAAAATGGAGGCATTCTGTTAAGCGCAGTGGCAGGAGATCTTCTGGGACCTGTGGGTGGAATTGTGCTGGGTGCATCTGTGTTTTTGGCATGCATGACTACCTCCATTGGATTGACTACTTCTTTTGCAGATTATTTCCATGAACTGATACCTTCTGTATCCTATCGAAAAATAACAGCTGTGGTGTGTTTGTTCAGCTTTGCAGTAAGCAATGTAGGACTTTCTTACCTTATTGCTGTTTCCCAGCCGATATTAATGATGATTTATCCGGTTTTAATCGTACTGATTGTTCTTTCCTTTGGACAGAAGTGGATTGGAGATAAAAAAATGGTTTATATTCTCAGTATGGCCGCAGCATTTGCAGTGGCATTTTTAAATGCCATGGACAGTATTGGCATTACCTTCGGGGTTCTGACGGACTGGGGGCGTAAACTGCCTTTCTATCATCTGCATCTGGGGTGGATTGTTCCTGCGGTGTGTGGGGCAGTACTGGGAGCGGTTGTAAAAAAGAAAACCTGAGAAAGAATAGGAGCGTCTGTAGAATAGCAGGCGCTTTTTATAAAATCTTTATAGGAACTTGAACAAGGGTTGTTGAAAGTGTCAGACAGGCATGATACAATGGGGAACAAAGCAGAAAATCTGCTTGGAAAGGTTGGTAAAACTATGAAGAAGAAAATAGCAGCAGGTTTGACGTTGCTGGTGTTGGCGTTTTTGTATTATTATGTGACACTGCCGGCAATCAACATTCACGAAAGCGGTTTCTGGTTCTTTCTGGGAGCTTTAGTTGCAGCCATAATGATTCTCTACGCAATCAGGAAGAGAATTTCCAGTGTACAGGAGCTTCGGTCAAACAAGGTACTGAAGTTCGGAGTTTTTGTGATTCTGGCAATCGTTGTCGTATATGCAGCAGGTTCTCTTTTATCCTCTCCTATTGTGAATGCCAGGAAATATCAGAAGCTGGTGACACCGGAAGAGCGGGATTTTACAGAGGATATCAAGGAGATCAGCTATGACCAGATTCCTCTTCTGGATAAAGAATCAGCAGAGCTTTTAGGCAACAGAAAAATGGGAAGCATGGTAGATATGGTATCTCAGTTTGAGGTAAGCAGCCTGTATTCCCAGATTAATTATCAGGAGCAGCCTTACCGTGTTTCCCCTTTGGTTTATGCCAGTGGCATTAAATGGCTGACGAATCAGAAGGAAGGAATTCCTGCCTATATCCGTATTGATATGGCGACGCAGAATACAGAACTTGTAAAGCTGGATACACCAATAAAATATTCAGAGTCTGAGTATTTTAACCGGAATATTTACCGTCATCTGCGGTTTAAGTATCCTACCTATATGTTTGACCAGTTAAGCTTTGAAATTGATGATAACGGAACTCCTTACTGGATTTGTCCGGTGAAGAAATTTAATATTGGGCTTTTCGGAGGTCAGACCATTGGAAAAGTGGTATTGTGCAATGCTCAGACAGGAGAAACTACAGAATATAAAATTGAGGATTGTCCGAAATGGGTGGACAGGGCTTATCCTTCAGACCTTCTCTTAGAGCTGTATAATTATCATGGTATGCTGAAAAACGGATTTTTGAACAGTGTTTTGGGACAGAAAGGCTGTCTGAAAACAACAGATGGTTTCAATTACCTGACACTGGACGATGATGTCTGGGTATACACCGGTGTTACCTCTGTCAGTGGTGACAAATCAAATGTAGGATTTGTATTGATGAATCAGAGAACCATGGAAACCAGATATTATGTATGTGACGGTGCACAGGAGCGTTCAGCCATGGATTCTGCAGAAGGGCAGGTACAGAACTTAAAATATACGGCAGCTTTCCCGCTGCTTTTGAATATTTCCGATCAGCCGACGTATTTTATGGCATTAAAGGACGGTGCAGGACTGGTTAAGAAATATGCTATGGTAAATGTGCAGAAATACCAGACAGTTGCCATTGGAGATACTGTGGAAGAATGTGAGAAAAATTATGAAAAGCTGCTGGCTGAAGGTGGAGGCAAAAAGCCTGATGGTAAAGAAGGTGATTATCGTATTACCGGTAAAATTGAGAAAATTGCTCAGGCAGTCATTGAAGGAAACTCTCATTTTTACATTACCTTTGAGGGAACGGATCTGATACTCACCACACCGGAGGAAAATGCCGAAGAGCTGGAGATGCCTTTGATTTTTGATGTTCCGGTTACAGAATTTCCGGAGATTATTACCTATAATCCGGGAGATGGATTAAGCTTGAATTTCCTGCCGGGAGATAAAATCTGTTCTGTACTTTCTTTGGGAAATGACCAGAAGGAGCAGACAGAAAAAACCCAGACAGGGGTTGACAAAGAGGTAATCACTGAGTAAAATGTGTAGTAGCTTTATAAGGAAAAGCGTTGAAGAGGAGTATTAAGAAACACCGCATAGAAGCGTTTAAAACGAAAAGCAAGAGAGCTGCCGGGTGGTGCAAGGCAGGTATGCAGGATTCCCAACTCGCCTCAGAGTTCCCGGATTGAACAGACTGAAGCCAGTGAAAAGTAGATACGGGCGGGATTTCCCGTTACAGAAAAAAAGAGTGCGCGGACAGAATGAATCCGCGAATTAGAGTGGTACCACGGAAAAGAAACCCTTTCGCCTCTAGCATTAGGAGGCGGAGGGGTATTTTTATTTCAAAGGAGGAAAAAAACATGGCAGTACCTTATAATTATAAGGCAATTGAACAGAAATGGCGCAAAAACTGGGAGGAACACCCGGTAAACGTAGATGACGGAAAAAAACCGAAATACTATTGTCTGGATATGTTTCCGTATCCTTCAGGAAATGGCCTTCATGTAGGACACTGGAGAGGATATGTTATCTCTGATGTCTGGAGCCGTTTTAAAATGATGCAGGGATATTACCTGATTCACCCAATGGGCTGGGACGCTTTCGGTCTTCCGGCAGAAAACTATGCTATTAAAATGGGTGTTCACCCGGCAAAATCCACAGCAGACAACATTGCCAATATTAAAAGACAGATTAATGACATTGCAGCTATTTATGACTGGGACAGAGAGGTAAATACCACTGACCCTGCCTTTTATAAATGGACACAGTGGATTTTTGTGAAGATGTTTAAAGAAGGTTTAGCTTATGAAAAGGAATTCCCGATTAACTG
>ENA-ORTP01001270-ORTP01001270.1-human-gut-metagenome-genome-assembly--contig:-NODE-1270-length-26866-cov-4.340756_pt1 | contig 26866 bp, 26 predicted proteins | sample MGYA00241913_ERZ509190 | MGnify/ENA primary metagenome ERZ509190 (study PRJEB26280, sample SAMEA2338839) | human gut metagenome | biome: human gut; feature: human-associated habitat; material: faeces...
GCCTGACAGTGGAAGGTGCAACGGGCTTGTATGATACCAATTATGAAAATAAAGTGGCTGCCGCATTGGAAGCATTGAAAACCGATGATTTTGTTTATCTGCATATCGAAGCGAGCGATGAGGCCGGACACGAAGGAGATATCCCTTTGAAACTTCTTACGATAGAGAATCTGGATAAACGTGCCGTAGGGCCGATTTATGAGGCGGTAAAGGACTGGGACGAACCGGTAGCCATTGCCGTGCTTCCCGACCATCCTACTCCTTGTGAACTTCGTACACATACCAATGAACCGATTCCGTTTCTTATCTGGTATCCGGGCATCGAACCGGACGAGGTGCAGACGTATGATGAGGTAGCCGCTTGCAATGGCGTCTACGGGCTGATGAAAGAAGATGAATTCATAAAGACATTTATGAATGAGTAACGTGCCGATGCGATACTTTGCCGAATGTACGGGTGTATCCGTTGGTAAATAAGAGGATTAATCAATTAATTAAAAGGAGTGCCCTGCTGATTCATGTATTGGCATTTGAGCACATTGTTTAAATTATGAAATATTACAGCACTAACCGTCAGGCACCTGTCGCTACACTTGAAGAAGCCGTAGTGAAGGGCCTTGCTGCCGATAAGGGGCTTTTTATGCCCGAAACGATCAAACCGTTGCCACAGGAATTTTATGATACGATCGAAACGCTTTCTTTCCAGGAGATTGCTTATCGTGTGGCTGATGCTTTCTTTGGTGAAGATGTCCCGGCAGAAACCTTGAAACAGATTGTTTACGATACGTTGAATTTTGATGTGCCATTGGTGCATGTGAAAGATTGCATTTACTCTCTTGAACTGTTTCATGGCCCTACACTCGCGTTTAAGGATGTAGGCGGCCGTTTTATGGCACGTCTGTTGGGTTACTTTATCCGTAAGGAGGGCAAGCGGCAGGTAAATGTGCTTGTGGCCACTTCCGGCGATACCGGTAGTGCCGTAGCGAATGGTTTTCTCGGTGTAGAGGGAATTCATGTGTATGTACTTTACCCCAAAGGCAAGGTGAGCGAAATACAGGAAAAGCAATTTACTACGTTGGGACAGAATATCACCGCTCTTGAAGTAGAGGGTACTTTTGATGATTGCCAGGCGCTTGTGAAATCTGCTTTTATGGACAAAGATTTGAATGAACACCTGCAACTTACCAGTGCCAATTCCATTAATGTAGCCCGTTTCCTGCCACAGGCATTTTATTACTTCTATGCTTATGCCCAGTTGAAGAAGGCCGGAAAAGCGGACAATGCCGTTATTTGTGTTCCCAGTGGAAACTTCGGTAATATCACTGCCGGGCTGTTCGGCAAGAAGATGGGATTGCCCGTAAAGCGTTTTATCGCTGCCAATAATAAGAACGATATCTTTTATCAGTATTTGCAGACCGGACAGTATAGCCCGCGCCCGTCCGTTGCTACGATTGCCAATGCCATGGATGTGGGCGATCCGAGTAACTTTGCCCGTGTGCTCGATCTTTATGGAGCTTCGCATGCTGCTATCTCGGCCGGGATAACAGGAGCTGCTTATACCGACGAACAGATACGCGAAACGGTGAAGAAGACCTACGAAGATACGCATTACCTGCTCGATCCGCATGGCGCTTGCGGTTATCGGGCACTTGAAGAGGGATTGCAGCCCGGAGAAACCGGTGTATTTCTTGAAACAGCTCATCCGGCCAAGTTCCTCGATACGGTAGAAGGTATTATTGGCGATAAAGTAGAGATTCCTGCAAAATTGCAGGCATTTATGAAAGGCGAAAAAAAGAGTCTGCCGATGACAAAAGAGTTTGCGGATTTTAAGAAATACCTGCTTTCTCTTTGATATCCGGTACCGGAATTATCTCTCAAAGATGTAGTATTTTTCCTCAGAAAGTGCTACATCTTTTTTTATTTTGTAAAACTGCTGTTATTCCGTTTGTTTTTACCCCTTTCATCCTCTTCACTTTTTTGGAAGAATCCCTTTATTCATGGGCGATACAGGGTGAAGTTCCATTGGGAAAAAACAATCGGAAGGTTGATAATCGTAAGCAGGATGCCTATGTTCCTGCAAGACCGTTCATACCGTTCATATGCACCGTGCTTGGCACACCCAAGCACCGTTCTTAGGGGGATTTAGGACGGTTCATAAAAAACGGATATGTCCCTGTTGAAGCTCTTTCTTATTTTGGAATTCAGAAATTAATAAATACGAGGTATTTGCCTGTGGCATGAATGCAGAATTCCTCTCCTGTTGCCTCGTTTAACGTTCCTTGCCACCAATTGTTGAAATCGCTTAGCGGATAGGCCAATCCTTCCCCTTGTAATCCGGTAGCGCCGAAGTTGAAAATGGAAACTTGTTGTCCGGGGTGGGCGTCGAATCTTTGTGTATCACAAGATGGGATGAATACGCCGTAATCCGTTATCATTCGTACTTGCAGTCCTTCCTGCATGTAATCCATCAGCAGGCTGATATTCCCCAATGTATGATCTTCCCGTTTGCCTGTGCCGCCGATGATGGCTATTTGCCGTTTTCCCTGTGCTTTCAGAAAGCGGACGGCTTTGGTCTGGTCGTTCGTTTCCTGGTCTTTTATCTGATGAAAGATTGTCGCAAGCTTTTCCCGGTTTTCGGATGAGAGCGAATCACCGTCTCCGATGATTGCATCCGGGAGAAAGCCGTGACGGATGTATTCATCGGCTGCACCGTCACAGCATACTACGTAGGGAGCTTGCCGCAATACGTTCAGAGGATAGGGATGCGAGGGATAGTCGCCATTACCAAGAATTACTGCTTCTGTTGTCATATTCATTGATTGGTTGCGGAAATACCGGATGCACATTTAACATGGCTCTGTCGGCGATGATTGTCCGTGCATCATTTTTTTCCATTTCAAGTAGCCAAAGATAGCTATAATCGAATAAAGTCCGTAAAGTCCGGAAGTGAAATACAATTCCTTATAGATATAGAGTCCGCAGCAAACGATATCTACCAGTATCCATGCCCACCACTGTTCTACATATTTACGGGCGAGCATCCACATGCCGACAATGCTCAATGCTGTGGTGAAAGAGTCGAGCCAGGGAACAGTGCTGTCGGTAAAGTTTATCAGTATCCAGACAATGCCCAAAAGGGCGATTATGAATACGGCTGTTAATGGCGGAAGATATTTCAATGGGATACGGGTGATCGGCAATTCTGCTTTTTCCTGTTTCTTGCTACCGTATTTCCAGATTATCCACCCGTAGACGGCTGCCAGCAGGTAGTAGATGTTGATGCCGAAATCGGCATATAATCCGGCTTTATAATATACAAAGATATAGATGGCAGGCATAATGATGCCCGCTATCCATAAATAAATGCTTGCCCGGTATTCCAACCACAGATAGAGCAGTCCGATAATGGTACCGATGATTTCAAGATAATTCATTGCCATACCGGGAGGTTTTAGAATCTGACGGTTATGTGCGCCAATACATTGGTTCCCGCCATTGGATAGAAACGAGGGTCGTAAGAGATGACCGCTTTCTGATTCTTGTCGCCTCCTTCGTAGACGGCGGCATTTTGCGAATAACCGTTCGTCTCATATCGGGTGTTGAAGAGGTTATAGATTGTGGCACCTACGGTGATCTGTTTCACGGATGGCAGTTTAAAGCTATATGCCAGACTGAGATGGTTTACAAAATAGGGATCGAGAGAATTCTCGTCTATACCGAAGTTATCGAGATACTGGCGGCTGACATACTGTGATTGCAAAGATGCATCAAAGCCTTTGTAGTTGAAACTGATCAGACTGTTCCCCATGAACGACGGGGAAAAGGAGATCGGAGTGTCGCCGGCATAGATGGCCGTTTGTGTATAGAGTTCTTTCCAGTTCTGGTTATAGTCGCTCATATAGCCGGTATAATTCTTGATCCGGTTCTTGCTCCATGTTCCGTTGAGATCCCAGCGTAACCAGTCTGTGATGCGGGCGCCCAAAGAGAGTTCTATACCCATACGGTAACTGTCTTTTACGTTTTCCGCCATTGCCTCTCCGATGTCGTTTACTTTTCCGTTCAGCACCAGTTGGTCGGTATAATCCATATAATAGAGATTTACACCGGCTGTGAAACGGCTGTTGCGGAAGGTATATCCCAGCTCGTAATCCAGCATTTTCTCCGGACGGGGAAGCTCGTCGAAGAGCCCGTCGGTATAGTTGTTGCGGGTGGGTTCTTTCTGCGCGACCGCAAAGGAAGCATAGGTGCTGTGGTTCGGGTTGAATTGCCAGAACAAACCGGCTTTTGGGTTGAAGAAACTGAAGTCTTCGTTTACGTTCAGGCGTTGCAGGTGTCCCGGATCGGCCGTCCAATCCCATTTGTCATTGTCTCCTTCTATCTTGTAACTGATGTATCGGTATTGCAGGTCGGCATAGGCATGCAGCCCTTTTGTAATTTGGTAATTGGCTTTTGCATAGATGTTTCCGTCTGTTTTGCTGCCATTGTTACGATAGTATTCGTGGTCCGGATTCAATGGTTCCGTGTAGTTCTTCACCCATATTACCTTACCGTAGTGGTCATTACTGTAATGATTCAATCCTCCTCCTAAAGAAGCGCTTAATTTTTCATCTTTTTTATAATCGACCGAGAATACTCCGCCGCCGAAACCACTGTCCACCAGTTTCTGACGTACCAGATTGGTTTTGGTTTGGGCTTCTGTATTTTCCGGAAGATAGAAAGGCTTTAATCCATACTCTTCCAGTGTACGTCCGTTTTTGTATTCTTGATAATATCCGAATCCGTCGGTGTAGTGCAAAGCGATGTTCAGATGCCATTCCGGTGAAAACAAGTGGTTGAATATCAATTGATAATTCGTCTGCTCGTAATTGTCAGTCTGGTCGTCATAAAAGCCGATAATGTTTCCTTTGTTCAGGTTATCGTCTTTGATGGCTCCATTCGGATTATACGTCCGGTCTGTTTCCAGTTGTTCCCGGCTGATACCGTCCCAGGCATGATAGGTTTTCTCTTTGCCACCGAAAGCGATCAATTTCAGTGTGGTGTTTTCACCGTAATATCCTCCTTGCAGAAAGTAGGATTTTAAGTCGGATGTGGCGCGGTCGCGGTATCCGTCGCTTTGGATATTCGATATGCGGGCATCGAAAGCCCAATGATTGCCCAACAATCCCGAACCGACACGCACGGTCTCTTTATGTGTATTGAATGAACCGTAAGAACCGGAAACTTCGGCATAGGCTTTGGAGGGGATACCGGCTGTACGCAGATTGATGCTGGCGCCGAAAGCTCCTGCACCGTTGGTTGAAGTTCCTGCTCCACGTTGTATTTGCATGTCTTCGAGTGAAGAAGCCAAGTCCGGTGTGTTTACCCAAAAAATGGAATGACTCTCGGCATCATTCATCGGGATCCCGTTGGCGGTAATGTTGATGCGTGTGGCATCTGTTCCGCGTACACGGATGCTGGTATAGCCTACTCCGCTACCGGCGTCTGATGTGGTGAGTACCGAGGGGGTAGCCGTCAGTAGAAACGGAAGGTCGAGTCCGAAGTTCTGTTTCTGAATCTCTTTTTTGGAAATGTTGCTGTATGCCACCGGAGTTTTAGAAGTGGCACGGGTGGATACTACCTGCACCTCTTGCAGGTTGACTACTCTCAAACTGTCTTTGGCACTGGTCTGTGCAAAGGCATTTGCGCTGGCTGCCAACAGGAAGACGGCAGTCGATAAATTCTTTTTCATTTTGCAGTTTATTCGTTCTCTACGCCGGCATTACCCGGTTCAGGTATTATGGGTATGTTCTCAGCCCGTCATGTTAAGGCACCCCCTATCTCGTGAAATCGCCAGCAAAATTAGTGCTTTCAGACGAAGAAAGCAAAAAAACTTTTATATTTGCTTGGAACAAAGTAACTTTGCAACTTGTTAAGATTGAATTAAAATCACGATTTATTTACTTAAAATAATAAACTAAATTATGCTACTATTACAAGTTACTCAGGCTGTTGCCGACTCTTTACAGGTTGCAGCCGACAATTTGGATCAGGCTATTGCGAATGCGGATGGCCTTGATAAGTTGTCTCTTATCACCCAGCAATTGCTCGATGCCGGTGTGCATGCCGGTGCAAGTATCTTAAAGGCGATACTTGTTTTCATAGTAGGTCGTTTCCTTGTTTCGATGTTGAACAAGCTGACCGCCCGGATGATGGATAAGCGACATGTGGATATAAGTATCAAGACATTTGTCAAAAGCCTTGTCAATATTCTGCTGACAGTTCTTCTGATTATTTCGGTTGTCGGTGCATTGGGAGTAGAGACTACTTCATTTGCTGCATTGTTGGCATCTGCCGGTGTGGCCATCGGTATGGCTTTGTCGGGTAATCTTCAGAACTTTGCAGGAGGGTTGGTCATCTTGTTGTTTAAACCCTATAAGGTGGGCGATTGGATTGAAAGCCAGAGTTTCTCGGGTACTGTGAGGGAGATACAAATATTCCATACTATTCTGACTACAGGAGATAACAAACTGGTTTATGTACCGAACGGTTCATTGAGCAGTGGTGTGGTGACGAATTATAATACGCAGGAAACCCGCCGTGTGGAATGGGTATTCGGTGTGGATTACGGTGAGGATTATGACAAAGTGGAACGTGTGATACGTGAAGTCTTGGCAGCCGATAGCCGGGTATTGAATACTCCGGAGCCTTTTATTGCCCTTCATGCATTGGATGCAAGCAGTGTGAACGTGATTGTTCGCGTATGGGTAAAGACCGGGGATTACTGGGGTGTTTATTTTGATACGAATAAGGCTATTTATAATACTTTCAACGAAAAAGGTATCAACTTCCCGTTCCCGCAACTTACGGTTCATCAGGGAAATTAAATTTGTTGTATATATAAAAGACGGAGCCACGGCAGGTGCTATAACCTCCGTGGCTCCATCTTTTTGAAAATAAATAAGGGGGGGGGGAGCCCTTCTTTATGACAACTTATATTTTCTGTTTTAGGACGTTAGCACACGCCGAATTCTTCTTCTATCTCTTCTGTTGCATCTGTTATGCCCAGAAGTTGGTTCATCTTTTTTCTTTTTTCCAAGTCTGTAAAATAAGTCTCCACCACTTTGTAGAGGTCGAAACAAGAGGTAGACCCGGCTGCCATATCGAGAGACTCTACCATCTTTTCTACTGCTTGATGGATTTTAGCTTTATCAATCAGATGCAGCTCATTACTGTGAATTAGATATTTTTCCATAACCTCAATGTTTTTATTGTTTATGCTATTATAACATACCGGGTATGGAGAAAGTTCAGTTTCCGGAGCTTTTGGGTATATACGGACTTTTTGTAAAATCATTTATGACTTCGTAACGATCGGTTTACTTAATCATTACAAGATAAAGCCTCTCTTTAAACAAAGTTATCAACAGGTTAATTTATTGATATTCTGTCTGTTTGTTGGTTTTCTTGTTTGTTATTCACAACCCGGTTAACTGGGTTGTGAATAACAAGGATGAGTTGTTGATCTTTTATCTTTTGTGTATCTCAAATACCATATACATATCAGGAGTGATACGATTGTTGAGAGCGGGGGTGCAAATCCCATGATAAACAGTGAGGAACTGTCTATTTGGCTGAACCAGTATGAAAGCGGAATACGAAACAGGAAAGTCGCTATCAAACTGTGTATCATTGGAAACAGTGAGTTGCCTTGCCCGCTGAAATAAGAATTGATACAGAACACAAAGCTGACGATGACACAGTCGATGCTGTATCCTTTCAAATATTCTGCTGCCATCGATATTACCGCAGGGTCTTTGGAGAAAAAGGCCGTAAGTGTTTCCGGCAAGAACTGCGAGTACAGGCAGACCGTAACTCCGAAAATGAGAGCGAGCCCAATGCCGGAAAGGAGGCATTGGTTCATTCTCCGTATGAGCCCGGCACCATAATTTTGTGCCGTCATTGTGGCTACGGCAGAGGATATGGCCATTGGGGGCAACATGGCAAAAACAATAATTTTCTCGACAACACCCAAAGAAGCCGATGCGATGACTCCCATCTGGTTCACAATAACAGTGATTATCAGAAAGGAGACATTGATCAGTGCATCTTGTAATGCAATAGGGGCACCTAACGCCAGGATTCGTTTGGATAGGACACCGTTCAATCGGATGTCGCGGCGTGTAAATTCGAAATGGAAACCTTTCCGGTGAAGGAAACAGAGTGCGGTGGCAAAACTGCCCCCTTGTGCCGTCACGGTGGCAATTGCTGCTCCGGTGGCTCCGAGATGGAAATACCCGACTAATATAAAATCGAGAACGATGTTGATGATACATGCTAACGCTATGAAGTAAAGGGGCGTTTTTGAATCGCCCAATCCACGCAGGATACCGCATACCACATTGTATCCTATAATGAACAGTATTCCGGTGGAGCACACTAAGATATAACTTTTAGTGTCGGACATCGCTTCTGTCGGGGTATGCATCCATTCCGCTATCTGACTGTGAAGAAGTATCATGAGCAGGGTCAGTATGATACCGGTAATTGAAAACAGCCAGATGGAGGATCCGATGGTTGAAGCCACTTTCCGGTTATCTTTGGCACCGGTTGCTATGGCAATCAGTACGGTAGTACCTGTTGTGATGCCGAGGATGATACCTGTAATGGTTTGCATCACCTGGCTGCCGATCGCTACGGCTGCTACTCCTGCCGAATCGTCATATTGTCCTACAACAAAAAGGTCTGCTCCTCCATAGAGTGCCTGGAGGATATTGGCTACTAAGAAAGGTACTGCAAATTGGAGCAATACCTTTGGAACGCTTCCTTGTGTCAGATTTAACTCTTTCATCAATCTTACTCTTTCTTATGTGTGAATTGTCTATACCAAACTATGATCTCTTCCCGTGTCCGTATCCATCTGTCGTGTGTCCACAACCAGTAGGAGGGAGCTTTATTGATAGTACATTCCAATTTGCGCATGAATAAGTCGGTGACTTCATAATCGGCATGCTGTTGTATATCATTTACCATACGGCTGATTGTGCATCGGTAGTATCCTCTCCGGGTACGTTCCATCTCTGCGTAAAAGATAAGTGCATCCACATGTTTACCCATCTGTTCGGCACCGGTGAATACCGGTGTTTCCCATTGGAAGAAATAGCTCCAATGATATTTTCCACTCCACAGGGGTGCCTGGTCGGATACAAAGGCGATTATTGCCTTCCGGGAATTCTCTTCCAACTCGATGATCCGGCGGATCGTATCTTTTATAGCGATGCTTTTTCCACCTAACCGATTTCGTAGTTTCAAAAGGATTCTGTCAAAAATCTTATTCTTTAACGGATAATAGATATAGCCATTGACCATTTTTGAGTTATGTTCTTGTACTTTAGTGGCCAACAGTGACAGCCATTCCCAATTGCCGTAATGTCCCATGTAGAGGAAAGCGAAATTTTTGTTTTCATTTTCTAATTCACTTACCATTTCGGGTAATCTTTCAAAAGCCATACGTTTGTTTATTCCTTTCTCTGTGATGGAGCATAGCTTGATCGTTTCGACAAACTGGTCACACAAAAAAGCATAGAATTTCTTTTCTATGGCGAGAATCTCATTTTCTCCTTTTTGGGGAAAAGAGATGCGGAGGTTGTTACGGACTACTTTTCTTTTATATTTAATAATGTGATAAAGCAGAACATAAAACAGGTCTGATATCCGGTATAATACCCAGAAGGGAAGTAGGGATACCATGTAGCAAAAGGAGTATGCGACGAAGTATAGGATAGTCATAGCACATTATTTAGATCGTTATACATGAGGACGTATAGAAGCTTGGAATGAACTTGACAGTCATTGCTTTTACAAAGGCAAAGCTTGGCTTCGCAGGTGTTGTACTGTTACTGGTTACCTTTTTCATTTCTTTAAATATTTAATTTTCAGTTTACTCTATACCGTTCTGTCTTATTCTAAAAAATGATGCCGGATAAGACGAATGATTTTCCACCATTCATCTTATCCGGCACTATGACTATTGTGATAATGCCCTCCGATGAGGAATTATATGTCTGTCTTTATTTTTGCGGTGCAAAGTTGGGCATTGTTTTCGTGACAACCAAATTCCGGAATGTCTTTTTTAAAGGAACTAAATTTTTCTACTTTTATCGTTAGATTTTGCCGGAATAAAAAAGGTTCTTATCTTTGTGACAGTTAAAAAGGTTTGGATGTTTAAATTTAAGAAGGATTCCGTGAAGTAAATAACCTTTGTGCTTTCTGCTTAAGGTTATCCGTTATTTGACTCAGGCATGTTCTTGTCAGAGTTATTTTCATATTTATATATCAATTAATCAGCAATAACCCTACGTGGGTATTGTCCTTTATTTTTTTAATTATAAAATTAAAACATCATGAGTAACGAAAATAAATCAATTCACGAATTCGACTTTAATTTAATCTGTGAATATTTTGCCAGTGTCGAACGGCAGGGACCCGGTAGCCGGGAGGTGACTCTCAAGGCTCTTAGCTTTATTGATAATCTGAATGAGCATTCTCGTATTGCCGATCTTGGCTGTGGTACCGGCTGGCAAACCATCCTGTTGGGTGAGCATGTTCCGGGAGAGATTTTTGGTCTGGATTTGTTTCCCGATTTTATTGATATTTTGAATCGCAATGCAGGGTTGCATCATTTGCAAAATCGGATAAAAGGCATTGTCGGGTCAATGGACGATCTGCCATTTGAAAAAGAGACGTTGGACTTAATCTGGTCGGAAGGGGCAATCTACAATATCGGTTTTCAGCGTGGACTGAATGAATGGCGGGAATATTTGAAGAAAGGTGGTTACGTAGCTGTTTCGGAAGTTTCATGGTTTACCGACTGGCGTCCTGCGGAAATTAACGACTTTTGGATGGATGCCTATCCCGAGATTGATACTATTCCCAATAAGGCCGGTCAGATGCAAAAAGCCGGTTATGTTCCTGTTGCTAATTTTATTTTACCGGAAAACTGCTGGATAGAACATTTTTATGCTCCTCAAGTGGAAGCACAAGAAATATTCTTAAGGAGATACGCTGGTAATAAGGTTGCTGAAGATTTTATTGCTAATCAGCGGTATGAAACTCAATTGTATTATAAATATAAGGAGTTTTATGGGTATGTGTTTTACATTGGGAAGAAAATATAGCCAATACTGATGGAGAAGTATTTAAAATTGATTTCTTAGAGAAAGAAGATGTGTTAAAAGGGGAGTTTTTAAACATCCCCTTTTTTGATTATCTTCTATTGTTTTTTCTATTTTAATTATTCTGATTCGGCAATAATCTCGAATATTTCTGCCGCTCCCTCTATGCTGACTTTTGCTACATCTTTGCCGGATAACTCAATCTTGGCATAAGGAGAGTCGATTGATGTTTCTGACACGAGTTTTCCTTTTACATCAAACTGTTTACATTTCAGTGGCATCGGAAGTTCATTCATTAGCAGAGTATATGCTTTCGTGCCTTTTGCTACTTCGAATTCCAGGCAATCTTGGTCCTTGGATTTGAATGATGTACCTAAGTTCTTATCAAATGCATAAAGTGCCTGTTCTGGATTTTCTGTTTGCAACTTGAATCTTAAATCCTCTATGCGAAGTGGATTTACCTCAAACGAGCGGATGGAAGCATAGTTTGTACGTTTGGAATCCAATCTTCTCAACCGGACATAACGGGCTTTTACAGCTTCTCCTTGCCATTGGATAATGTATTGTTGTTTTAACTCTTCTGTCAAAGGCTTCCAAGTCTTTCCGTCTTCTGAACATTCTAATATGGCGTGGTCGAAATAATCGACATCATCCACTGAATTTCTTCCTTGGAGGATGGATATCTCAGATACATCACGGATGGTTCTTAAATCGACACCAATCCAGTCTCCGGCTTTTTGAGCCATGCCGGAAGTATAATAAGTAGTGGTGTCTCTGTCAAGCATCAATTTGGTCTGGATTGTACCGGAATTTGCGAACGAACCGATACCTTTGTAATCCATCGGAATCTCACCACTTAGTTTTTTCAGGAATCCATGTGCCATATCGTCCATCGTATTTTCGTAAAAAGGTTGTAACTTCATGGTGCCCGACTTATGAGCGTCGTAGTTCTTACGTTCCTCTTTCGTCATTAGGTTTTGTACGAATTTACTCCAGAAGAGTGCGTCATCCTGGCTGGAACGATAGATACGTGCAAGTTCTATAGCCCGCTTTCCTCTCGTTCCCAATTTGCCGAATTCTGTCAACCACGGACGTAATTCTTTCAGTAACTTCTTGTTGGTACATCCTTTTTCCAGATTGGCGGGTACGTTTTCTATCTTCTTGAATTCTTCTTCTAAGGCTTGTGCGGTTTCCTCCGTCCAATCAGTAAGTCGGAATGTTTTTGTTTCCCAAGATTCGTCGCGGCGATAACCGGTTTCCGTATCACTTGAGTGGATGGCAAATCTCCGGTAGTCCTCTCTTGCTTGCGGTATTAGTTCGCTCAACCCTCTTTCCCAGTTGTCGATTGCATTGTAGGCTGCCATATTCCAAGTGTAGTCAGCTACACCATATAGTGCCAATTTGGAAGCCTCGCCATGTTCCATTGGGTTACTGATGACTCCGCAAACATCTTTTTCTGTTAATGAGGTGTTTAGGCCATAAACCGGACCTTGCAGAAGAATATTGCGCACATAATCTGTCACCGGATAGTTCCACCAGAAATATGCCGGACGCTTGATTCGTGAGTTTACAAATTCCAATGTCTCTTTCGTCAGGTCGCTACAGACTACATCGCCTGTCCAGAATACTTTTATTTCCGGATACAATGTTTTACCGTAAATGGCAAGACTTCCTTCCGGAGTCGGATTTGCCCAAAGTTTGGAATAATCAGTCGGGCATACCGTGAGTGGAGTGATATCACCTTTTACCTTCACAAAATCATCGGTCAACCTATTTAATAGTTCAGTCTGTTTCAACGGGTTAGTTCCTTCCCCTGAGATGTCATCGAAAAAAATAGCAAAGTGGCGTACGCCGAGATCGTACATCCCATTGAATTTGTTGATTAAGTTGTTATAATCTTCTTCATTCCATTTGATATCCTGTCCCGGGTGAATGGCCCACACGAAATCTACGCGGTTCCGGTTACAGGCCTCAATCAATTGCCGGATGTTTTTGGCTTCTTTCTCCGGATAGGGGAGACGCCAGTTAGGGCAACTGTGATAAGGATCGTCTTTTGGACCGTACAGATAAGTGTTCATCTTGAATTTTCCGTAGAAGTCTATTAAAGACATCCGTACTTCGTGTGACCATGGAGTGCCATAAAATCCTTCTACTACTCCACGATTAGGCAAGTCCGGATAATCGTTGATTTCCAGGTAGGGCAATTGTCCGTTTACGGTTGCCGGGCTTTCTGCTAATTGCCGTAAGGTTTGGATACCATAAAATGCACCTCTTTCATCATAACCGATAATGGAGATACCTTTAGAGCTGATAGTTAAGGCATAAGCTCCCGATACTTCTTTTACATTTTGTGTTGCCGCTACTTTCTTTCCAAAATCAATAGACAACTTTATACCTTTCTTATTAAGCGTAACAAACTCCAGATCTTTTGTGAATTTTTTCTGTTTGTCTTTCAATATGAATCCTTGGGAAATATTCAATTTACTATTTCCGTTAAATACCAGCTTTTGGGGAGTAGGATTAATGATTATTCCCCGGTGGTCTACTTTCTCCCCGGGCACTGCCAAAACATCTTGTTTTTCTGAACGTTGGGAAGACAGATCGAAATTAGTCTCTTGCGCCGATAGATTACCGCACATCAATATACATGTAATTCCTGCATACAGTGTGTTTTTGTGATTTACCATTTTCATGTAGTATATATTTAAAATCAAATTTCGTTTGAGCTTTATTGCCGTTGACTTTCTGTGGATAACTGAAAGTCTCTTAATTATAATACAATTGAGCGTTCCGGGATATGATAATAATTTTGTTTTTTTAGTATTTGCACTTAATTTATGCTATGATTAGCAGATGATGTGCAAATATATCGGATTTTCACTCTATTAAAAGTTGTCTTAAATCAAAATCTGAGTTGTTTTTATTACAAATTCCGGCCGGATATGTTTTTCTTGCTTGCATTGGTTGTTGTCTCTTATGGATATTTAGTTCACTCCTCTACGAGAAACGACTCGGAACTCTACGAGAATCGATGTGTTTGTCTACGAGAATCGAGTCGATTCTCGTAGAGGAAATGGAGGTTTTTGTAATTTATTGATAATTAGTTGATTGTGTGGATCTTCGTATGTCTTGTATTTTCAATATAAAAAACTTTCTTTTTATACTTTTTCTTTGACTGTACTTTAATCTGAAATCGAAACAGAACGTTTTTGTATTATGGAGAGAAGACGAGAATCCGGAATGGGGGAGTAAAGCCGTAGGGTAAGAAAAAAGCCCCTGAAATTCAGAGGCTTAATTTTATTTCAGTGATCCGCTTGGTTCATGAACCCTGCGGTATATTCTCCTATAAATCAATATCTTTGGAGTTATAAGCTTTGTACCTGTCACGTTTTAGTCCTAAAAAACTGTCCACTTCTGTCCAGTGCCTGTCTGCTTATATCTTGGGTTCAAAAGTATACATTCTTTTTAAAATACGCAAGTCTTTGATTGTTAATATTTCAACTTAGGTGCAAGCTATATATACATATATATATGCTTGCACCTTGCACCTAAAATTAATATTCGTAAATATTGTTACTCCACAGTTTTGTAATTTCTATTATTTGTTCTTCTGACAAGATAGTTGTTGAAGGTATTTTACCAATAGAGAAGGTCACCAGTACTTTAGTTATTTCTTTTTTTATTACTAGATCACTAATGTTGTGCTTATGGATAAATTCTAGATAGCAACTGTTCATAATTTCCCATGTTTGTATCTCTCTTTCAGGTCTAATATCCAATTCATAGTTATATATACTTTCATTGAGAGACATGGATAAATTCTGTCCGATTCCATAAAATATAGATTTAGCTCGAACTAGTAATTGTTTAGATAGTATACTGTTTCTTTCTTTGGGATGTTTAAGTTCACTTCTATTTACAACGACTGATTCACTATTTGCTATTAACTTTTTAAATGAAATGTAGCGGCATAAATCTTGATAAATATCAGGTCTAATAACTTTCAATAGTTTTATTGTGAGCTGTCTAGTTGATTCTTTAGATGAGTCTAATGCAAATTTATCAGATAGATAGAGTGAGTATTTCCGTATTTCTTCTTTTGTAATGTTGTGCCAAATAGGAAGTATAATTTTTTGTCCATCGATTTCTTTGGAGAGGAGAGATCTGTATTCGTAATCAGTCCATCTCTTTTTTAAAAAATCAGGAGATATAATAATAATACCGAAATTTGAATATATTAATCCTTCATCAATAGATTTAGATAGGCTGTCCCCTACATTTAAGGAAAATTCATCATACCAAACTTTTAGATGAAATTTTTGTAATTCTGTTGTTAATTCTCTAACAATACTATCTTTATCCTCTGATGCATGAGATATAAAAGCATCCCATTTTTTATTTTCCATGAAATATTATATTAGTTTTCTACTAATTTATTCAATTCCTCCTCAACTTCTTCAACTGTTGGCAGCTTGCTTTTTAAGTTTTCAGGTAATAGTTCCTTTACATTAAACTCGCTAACCCCAATTGGAGAGGATATATTTTGTAATGCATATTCTACTTCAATCCTATCTTTATCTCGACAGAGTAGCATCCCTATGGTCGGATTATCATATTCTCCTCTTAGCGTGTTGTTGATAAGGTTTTGATAGAAGTTTAGCTGTCCCAAGTGTTCAGGTTTAAAGTTTCCATTTTTAAGCTCTATAACGACGTAAGCTCTCAAAGGTATATGATAGAACAAGAGGTCGCAGAAATACTCCTTGTTGTTCAAGTTCAAACAATATTGCTCCCCTACAAATGCAAACCCTTTACTCAATTCAAGAAGAAACTGGGTGATGTGAGTTACAAGTTGTTTTTCTATATCCCGCTCTCGTGCTTTTTGAGATACAGACACAAAATCAAACCAATATGGGTCTTTTACTACTTCCTGTGCCATATCCGCTGTTAGGGTTGGTAAGGTGTGCGAGAAGTTTGTTTGTCCTTGTCTGTAATGTTCGTAGAATTGTTGCTTGAACTGATTTTCTAAAATGCTTCTGCTCCAACTGTTAGATAGAGTTTGATGTGCATAAAACAATGCTTCTTCTATATTTTGAGCTTTGCTAATTATCACCTTTTGGTGTCCCCAAGGAATATCAAAGATAATCTTATAATTATCAGCTATTTGTAATTGTCCCTCAACTTGGGGGACAATTGAATTATTGGGTGAAATATGCATTTGTCTTGCATAAAACTCATAAAAATTCTTACTGTAGTATAGGTTCTGACGAGAAAAGCCCTGCATATCAGGAAACTCATTGCGCAAGTCTATTGAAAGCTTGTTTATTACCTTATCACCCCAATTTTGTTCTTTCAGTTTTAGAGAGATTATTTGTCCTAACCGCCAATAAAAGTGTATCAACTCTGTATTAGCTGTTTTTATCATTCGTATTTTAGTAGAACGAATTTGCTGTTTGATGGCTTTTAGCCACTCTATATATTCACTATCTATTGTAATAATAGGATTATCTTTCATGTACTTTTGTTTTTTGCAAAGGTAGACAATTAAATATAATGATAGTATGTTTTTGAAATACATTCTTTTAGCTTAGTAGTGGTGAAAGTTCATAGAACACTTCTAAAGTATTCCTTTGAATTGAATAGTGTTATGCTAATGCTTGGTTCCGAAAATCTGTACCTGCTAATATTGCGCAAATTGTATCTGTTTCTATTTACTACTACTGAGGGGTATTCCTTTTTACGTGAATGGATTATTAAACGAATGAATGTTTAGGAATATCGTTTGATAAATATAATGGGGGAGTAAAGCCGTAGGGTAAGAAAAAAGCCCCTGAAAATCAGAGGCTTAATTTTGTTTTCAGTGATCCGCCTGGGATTCTCCTGCTGGAGTTACCGTGCTGATATTTAAAACTTTATATTTTTAGCTTCAAGCATATCCCATGATTTATCCCACTAATTTGCTACGTGCTTTTGCGGTAGTTTGCTCATGGAGAATACTGAGGGCAAAGATAATTGCTTTAATTGGTATTACAAAATCAATAGAAGAAATCTTTTGAATGTACTTTTCCTGAAAAGCGTGAATCAAGCTTAAATAATTCTGTACGTTTATTTAATTCTATTTATTATAAGCAGCAGAAACTTATGTCTTTAGTAAGAGAACTGTTTTAATTGAATAAGCTATTCTTTATATACAATTATAGTTTCAAGTTCATTTCGCTGTGCCTTATAATGTATAGGATTTCTTTCGAGATTTATGTTTCCTAAATTAGGACTAAAAAATAGTACTTCCTTACCTTCTCTTGCTGTATGAGCACTATGATTGAAAGAATATTCTTTTGTTTTACATTCTTGATATAGGTCTTTTATTGCTGGAACATTATCATATGAAACTATCCAATGCAAACCTCTTATACTTTTTATTTTGTCACTAACAACTTTGTGATCCGAGTATTTATAGTGATTTAAATATAGTGAACTTGCTTTGTAAAAGTAAGGTGGATCGAAATAAAATATAATATTATTATTAGTAGCTTCTTGTTGTATCTTATCCACTAACTTTAATGCGTCTTTTTTATATAAATGAATATTTCTTTTTCGTGCGGCTATTCTTCTTATTCGCATTATGAGCTCTTCTTTGTTGAATCTACAATTAAGAGGATAATCGCCTTCTTGATTTATGCCTCCAATAACTCCGGCATTTATAATGCCTGAACGATTAGTTCTATTGAGGAAGAACGTGGAAAATCCAAGGTCTAATAAATCAGCTGTTTTTTTTAATGATTGAATTTCTTTCTGCTTTTTCCATTCATCAATTGTTATCTCAGTATTTAATATCTTCTCACATAACTTATCTGTTTTTCTCAAAACTGAATACCAGAAGGCATAAATTGATCTGTCTTTATCATTAATTGTTATTTCATTAACGAATCCTTCTAAAAGCAAAAACAGTGCAACAGATGCCCCACCAGAATATGGTTCAACATAATGCCCTGTGATCCTATTCTCAACACAAATATTTGCTATAAAAGCAGATAGTTTATTCTTACCTCCTGGATATCTTAGTGGTGAGTAATGCATTAGTCTTTATTATTAATATTTTCACTAAGGTATATAAATAGGGGCTCAAGATGCTTCCATGCTCTTTTATTATGCTCTGGATCTACAATTGTTTCTAAATTGTGGATAGCTAAGTCCAATCCCATTTTTATTCGTTCAATATAATCTTTTAGGTTTTTATATGTATTTGGATCGATTTCATTCACTATCTTGTTTTTTAAAACAAAATCTAACATAGCTTTTAGCGATGTATCTACAAATTCTTTATCCGTAGAGAATTTTAAAATATTCATACATGTCTCTATATTAATATCCTCCTTGATATGATGAGTTTCTTTTATATATTTGATTAAAAATGAAACTTTCTTCTGGCTAGCTTTCTTACTTTCCTCCCCAATTTTAACAGAAAGTTCACCTAATAGTTTGTTCTCTTTTAAAAAAAAGTATAGCGATTGCTCCAGATAGGCCCGTAAAAGAACTGCAAAAGAGTATTTTTTATCAATAGGCAATGCTTTTAACTCTCCAAAAAGTGCATCCAATTTTTCATTATCAAAAATGATCTCTCTATCTCTATAAATAATAAAATTTAAATATCCATTTTTATTTGATTTTTTCTTCCTTGTATTTGTTTTGTTTTTCTCATCTTCCAAATCTTTTCTATTTTCAGATGATCGACTTTTATTTTTCTCATTTTCAGGAATAACGCTCAAATCAATACTAGGATCTTTTTTTAATTTTTCTAATAGACTTTTCAGTTCTTCTGTTGTATTATATTCACGAGAAAAACGTTCTGCATCTAACAATGACTTGAAAGTTACGATAATTCTCTTTTCAAATTCTTCTTGTGGAAGTTTAATGATTAATTCACCATTGTTATTATCAAAGTCAATACCTAGGAATAATTTTACTTCATCTAGTGTATAAAAACGCTCCAAATTGGTTATCTCAAAGTTTGTAACATCGATAATAAGACCTTCTTCTTTTTCTAAAATTTCTTTACCTTCTAAGAAAAGGTTATATGCTTTTAATGGCTTTAAAACTTTTGCCCTTGTTTCATTCAAAACAGTGCAGATATCTTCAATTGATAATCCATCTTTTCCATACATTTCAGCTATAAACGAATATTGATTTCCAGTTTTCCATTTTTGTACAGCGTCTCCTTTATGACGTTCATATATTATTGGATTGGCCAATAGTCTATTTGGGGCAATAAAACAACGAATTTTATAATCATCTATTGGTATGTTGTTTTTTATGATATTTTGCATTAAAATTTTAGCTTTTGCAGTAGATAGATACTTTTTGGGATTTTGCAATAGTTTTAAAGAAGCAACTCGACGGTTTCCTTCTAGTACAACTTTCTTTCCATTCTCTATGCAAATAATGGGCTCTTCGCCTACGAAATAGCCTTCTTCTGATATTTTTTTTGCTAATTCATAAACTTTTTCTTTTTCTAATAAGACTTTCAATACTTGGGTTTGATTTAAACTATCTCCCATATACCTAATTCTAGGATTGTTTAAATCAAGTTGCAAAGCACTTACTTTGTACTCATATGTTTCCCAAATAGAATAGTCTATATACATAATTGCCAGTTGTTAATTATCGTTTCAGTTTACTATACAAAAGTATAAAATTAAAACGGATGCAAGAACTCCTATCGCAATTTTTTCTATAGGATGTATATGATTTAATATTAAATAGTAAATATTCTTAGGGGTGGCTTTGGCGGAAAATTCCCCTCCTCCAAGTAGGGATAGATTCAAATGCTCTCCTGATACAGCATTGTGAGAGATACAAGGTTTGGTAGCAAAAGGAGTATTGCGTAAAACATCTGAAGACAAACGAAGCACCAACTATGAATTAGTTTTATAATGATATTGTGGAGAAAACAAAGGATATTTACCGCAAAAAACATGGTGAAAAAACTTTGATACCCTGCAGTTCTCTTGATATAGTACTGTAGTTCTATTTGGGTATTACCTCTTTATATTCAACTAAATAGAAGATTATAGTCTACGACTTTTCTTCTTTTTCTTTTTAGGCTTAGGGATTTGTTCATCGAGAATATTGGGATTTGGTGAAAAATCCGCTCTTAATGAAGTGAATGAACCAAAAGAAAGATTGCTCTCTTGACTGCCAGATGGATGGGAGAAAATATTGTTGTTGCGCTGCCTGTCAATATAGTTTTCTGTATTGAAAGATGAATTGTTAGTTTCTTTGTTTTCAAGGTTGATTGAAAGCAAGTGTTCTTGATTGCTACCCTGATTGACTTCTATTTTTCTCTCATAGGATTGGAATTCTTGTTCTTGTTGCTTAAGTTGCTCAAATATAGTCTCGTTTTTCATAACATTGCAATAATCAAAAGATTCAACTCGCTGACGATTGTAATTAAACAGTTTATCAAATCCCTGCTCTGCCTGTCGAAACTGATTCACCCGGTCAAAGCCACCTTTGATTATTCCGTTATTAGTATTCTTATGATTGGTTAGCGGTGATAGCTTTTTTTTATTGGATTGGTCTTTTCGGCTCACAATTAAGTGACAGTGCATATTCAGTTCATTATCTGAACGGTTGCGGGCAAAGTGAATCTTCCCATAAAACTTTATATTCGAAGCAGACAGTTCCTTGTTGAAGTTTTTGGCATATTCAGGAATAAACACTTCACGAATATAGCGTTTCATAGCTTCGGCTTGCTCTTGTTCTGTATTGCCCATCGCTCGGAGCTCTTTTTCCGATGGGCTGACATGAATAGCGTAAAACTTAGCATCTGCTTTAAGGAGCTGCCCGATATTGCTATCTATATCTTTTATAACTTTTGATTTGTAGATGTTATCATCTATCAGACTGAAAAAGCCTTCGGTATAGATGCCTTTTTCCATGCGCTTCAAATCTTCATGTTCTAAATAATTAGCTAGCTGTCGACTACTTCCAGCATTATTGTACGTTCCGTTTGATGGCGAGGCAAAGTCTATGTGCATAATCCTATGTATTTATCAAATTACTGATTTCTGCTTTCAGATTCTCTTTTCGTTTGCTATCCATCACACCGCAAGAAGAAAGTTCCGAATAGAGTTGTATCAGGTGAAGTAGCTTTTTATAATCCCGTTGGTGTATTTTGTAGAGTGTATTGATCTGTTTGGATTGGTTGTTTATCACATTGGCATGATTGCAGAACTATTCACTTAACTTTTTGAGTACGGCTGTGTATTTCTCGTGGCTGGCTTCCAATTGAGAGAGAATAAGAGTTTCCAAAGTTTTACCGATAGCATCAAAGCGCAAAGCGATAGAATTTGTTACCCGTATCATGGGATTCAGTTGTTCTTCCTCGTAGTGACGGATAAAGCGGATAATATCATCCTGTCTCTTATTTATTTTCGCCAGTTCCGATTTTACGGATTCAGGTGCTTCGGATGGGTTGATATGTGCCTTATCAATATACCCGAATGCCAACTTTACAACTTCACTCTTTTTCAGTGAATAGTGTTTGCATATCTTCTCTACCAAAACTGCCGTTTCCTTGTCTATGGAAATGGTAGTGAATATCGTTTTTCGACTGCTATTGGGCATGATAATTACTTTTTTATAGAAAGATGAATAGATAAATACTTGATAATAAGCGTTGCAAAGAAAATACTTATTACAGGTGTCATTACAGCGTGTTCTTGTAACACGCTAAAGCCGAAGGCTTTGCCTCGCAGAGCAAGAGGGAAGAACAGGACTTGTCCAGTTCCCTCTTGCTCGATTTAGAGAAACGGGCTGAACCGATAGGTGAGGCAGTTTGTGCTAAATCGGGGTGGTGGCACAGAGGAATAGCCTGAACACAGGCTTCTTTCCTCTGCTACTTTTTGCTATCAGGACTGGTTTGCTAACTGATTGGCTTTTTCAAACTGTTTGTAGGTTTGAGAATCGGCATATTCACGGACAAAAGCCCGAATATCGCTGGCTCTATAATATGTTTTCCGTCCAATGGTAAAGTAGGGAAGTACACCTTTTGCCCGATAGCGTTGTAGGGTTCTAAAAGATGCTTTCAACAGAAATGCTAAGTCTTGATTATCCAACAGCCTTTCGTTTTCATCGAATACAGTATCAGTATTAATAAGAGATTTCAAGTCTTGCCCGATCTCGGTGAGTTTCTTGGATAGCTTCTCCATCCACTTCTCGAAGTTTTCGTTGTCTATATACATTTTGCTTCAATTTTAAGTTCAATATTATTATTTTCAATCGATTGATGAAGCAAAGTTCGGTAAACGGATGAAATTAAATTAGGGGAGTAGATATACTACACCCCTAATAATTGTTCATAAGTAGCTGATTTATAGATAACCTTTCTTTTTACTTTCTTCGGAAATAGCTTTCCGGAGTATATCCAAAAACTCGGTGCGTTTATTGGCTTTTCGAGAAATTACATTTTCATGCTTTTTGTGAATGTCCCCTAGTTTAATACTGAATAGATATTCAAAGGCTCGTCCGATTTCTGTCAGTGGTGATTCTGTTCCGTTGTGAGTAACTACTCTTTTAGATAGGAACAGTCCGCTAACCAGTTCCATGATTTCAACAAGATAGGTTTCATCTGTTAAATACAATGGTGAGGATGGCAAGTTGCTATTTCGGTTCTGAAACGAACTTGGATACTGGATTTTCAGATTGAGCAGTTCTAGTTCTGAATTGACAATAGCCAGTGTCTTTTGTAAGAACAGCTTTTTAGGCGCATTTTTCCCCCTGTCCGTAAAGAGGTGCTGTTTCAAGTGAAGCTATCTCAATACGGGTAGCTACAAGAATCCGATAAGTAGTTAAATAGTCATTTTTATTACTCACGGTTTTAATTTGTTCAACAAATTCACCATAGGAATCTTGCATTTCTTCATCAGTAACTTCCTGTGAGGCTTTAGACAATAGTCCAAATATCCTCATTTGTAATAAATCATTCATAATTATTATTTTAATGGTAAGTATTATATAGAAAGACCTTACGTTTGATTTCATGCTTTTATATTACCAGTAACTTCTATTATGCTAGAAAATGCTAAAATCAATCTACAATTATGAATCTAAACTAAATTGGCTTCTTTCTTTAAAAAAGAATGAAGTGATTTGATAGAGCTAAACACATATCCTTGATTTTCTTTTTCTAATTTCTTCATTTTTGAGAGTGGGGCTATCCATGCGGCAGATAAGCATCGTATTCCAATTTTACGACAAGCGGTTATATCGGAAAATTCATCTCCAACATATACCATTTCGGATGGTTGGATATTATATTTAGACATTAATTTAGCCATTGATTCCGCTTTTGTGTTTCTATCATGCGATCCGATTGAAATATTATCAAAAAGAGCTTCCATTTCAAAATGGCGAAGCGTTATATCACAACTCTTTTGACCTTTACCCGTTATTAGAGATACGATAAGTGAGTTCTCCTTTAATTCTGTTATCAATTCTCTTATTTCCGTAAATGGTTGAATGTACATTGTGTGCATTTCTTTGTATATCGTATAAAAATCAATCAGGGCTTTTTCCCAGTCTTCTGCAACCACCTGTTTGATCATTCCTTCTTCATTAAGTCCGAATGTTTTCACAATATCATCTTCGGACAATATTTTTGACGCATAGGGAGTTACTGCCTGTTTAAAGGCTTCTATACACATTGGGATTGTATCGGCAATTGTGCCATCCAAATCAAAAGCTACCAATTTTATCATAGTTTCTTAGTTTGATTGATTTGACGTATCACTTTACATGGATTTCCAACAGCCAAACTATTTGCCGGAATATCTTTTGTTACTACACTACCAGCTCCGATTACACTACCGTACCCAATTGTAATTCCGGGAAGGATTACTACACCACCACCAATCCAGCATCCGTCCTCAATTGTAATAGGCAAAGCGTAAGTGCGGCGAATTCGTTTTATTCCATTTTCTGTTTCTACAGGTGCTAACCGTTCATCTAAATCAATAGGGTGAGTTGCTGTATAAAGCTGAACATTGGGAGCAATAAGAACATTACTTCCAATAGTGATTTTATTACAATCCACAAAGGTACATCCGGTATTTACGGTAACATTATCCCCTATATGTATATTGCAGCCATAATCACAGATAAACGGGCTGGCAACCGAAACTTTCATTCCGATACTGCCTAACATCTTTTTTAGTAAGCTATGTTTTCCTTCTTTATCCTCATAAGGCAATGAATTATATTTCATCAACAACTTATGTGTTCGGGTCTTTAAATCCAAGAAAACTTGGTCGTGGCAATCATACCATTCACCAGCCAGACATTTTTCCATTTCCGTTTTCATAATTGTTGCGTTTATAAGATTGAAACTATTTCGGTTATATCTTTTCGTTTAGATGATTTTTCAGGTGGTTGTTTCACATAACCTAATGAAATAATTGCCACAGGGTACATATTGGGAGATAAATGAAGATTATCCTTTAGTATGTCAGAATCGAAATTACATACCCAACAGCTACCTAGTCCTTGTTCTGCTGCTGCTAAACAAATATGTTCAGTCGCTATTGCTGCATCAATATCTGAATGGTTCTTATTGTCTGATTTTCTCACCCAAGAAATTGAACTGTCAGCACAAACTACAATATAGAGTGGAGCTTCGGTAAACCACTCACGTGGATAAGATTGCTGAACTAGTAGTTTTTGGTTATCACTTTTTACAATAAAAAAGTGCCAAGGTTGATAGTTTACAGCAGAAGGAGCAAAACGGGCACATTCCAGGATGTAATAGAGTTTCTCTTGCTCAATCATATCAGAAGAATAGTTTCTTGCTGAATAACGTTGTTTTGATAGTTCTAAAAAGTTCATAAGTAATCTAATTTTGATTTATGGCAAAGTTATACCTATTTTATTTCAAATATAGGTATATATTTTCGCCATATTGGTATAATCCCGCTTTATGTGTTATATTTGAGGTATGAAAAAAGAAAATCTTCATCAACCATTTGAAATCAGCTTTAACGAGCATAATGAATCGTTATTGACTGAACATGAACATACTTTCTTTGAACTAGTCTATATTTTGACTGGGACAGGTATTCAATGGATCAATAACAATATGTTTCCATACCATGATGGACACTTGTTCTTGATAACTCCAAATGATTCTCATTCCTTTGAGATTCATACAATAACAAAATTCATTAACATCAAGTTTAATGATATCTATATACATTCAGCCATATTTGGTTCTGAGAATATCCAAAGATTGGAATTTATTTTGCAACATGCAAATCATCAACCGGGGTGCATCCTTAGAAATAAGGTAGATAAGCTATTAGTGAAGCCAATGATTGAAGCTATAATTCGGGAGTATGTAAATAGAAGTCTATATAGTAAAGAGATTATCACGCAGTTGATAAATACTATAATTATTGTGGTGGCAAGAAATATAGCTATGTTTTTACCTCAACAAGTCGATGAATGTTCAGATGATAAATCTCTCGATATTCTTCAATATATCCAAGCAAATATCTATCAAACAGGCAAAATTAGAGCAAAAGAGATCAGTCAGCATTTTGGTATATCTGAAAGTTACTTGGGACGTTATATAAAAAAGCACACCAACGAAACAATGCAACAATACATATTAAGCTATAAACTAAAATTGGTCGAAAGCAGATTGTTACATAGTCAAATGAGAATAAGTGAGATTGCCGAAGAACTAGGATTTACCGATGAAAGCCATTTGAGTAAATTCTTTAGGAAAAACAAAGGCTGTAGTCCTTCAAGTTTTAGAAAAAGTAATAAGACAATATGATGCGTATCTATTCTTAATCTAATATGTTTCAGCGATAACATATATATTATTTATGTGTTTTCTTATTTCAATAAGAAGCCAGTAATAGTCAAACTCCACCACTTCCAGACAGTTTGAAAAATGTCTCTTGATTCTTCTTTCATTTGCTGGTGAAATAGAATCAACACGTTTTATAAACCATTAAAAATTAAATGTATGGAAGTAGTAACCATTGAGAAAAGAACATTTTCGTATGTCTGCGAAAGGTTCACGGAGTTTGCCAAGCGGATAGAGAGTTTATGCAGTACTCATACTCAGAAGGTAGAAAACTGGCTAGATAGCCAGGAAGTGTGCCTGTTGTTAGGTTTTAGTAAACGAACGCTGCAATATTACCGAAGTAGTGGACGGCTGGCTTATTCTCAAATTGGGAGCAAAATTTATTATAAATCTTCCGATATTGAAAGAATTATTGCGGACAGTGAAACACAAAATCAATCATCCAAACAAATCATGCCTTATGAAAAGAACTGAAGAAGATTATCCGTCCTTCAACCTGTTTTCCATTGTCGGCACGTGGGAAAGCGTTAATCTGAATCCTACGGTTATTATCTACCGTAACAACAAAGATTATCTTCTCTCTATTATTTATGTATCGGAAACCACTAAACAGGCTTCTCCCGCTACTTACGAGATACAGCAAGATGGTAGCCAGTATTTTATTACCGCTGCATCCAAACGACTCTATATAGATTATGATCAGGGAAAAGATGTACTTAACATTTCATCGCTGGGTGATTATTTGCGCAACTAACCAGCTATCTAGCCATCTTGAAATCAATATTTCAATAAAATAATCTTTCAATCATGGAACTAATAAATAAAGATACCCCACAAGTCAAAGAATTTA
>ENA-ORTP01001272-ORTP01001272.1-human-gut-metagenome-genome-assembly--contig:-NODE-1272-length-26862-cov-2.971798_pt1 | contig 26862 bp, 28 predicted proteins | sample MGYA00241913_ERZ509190 | MGnify/ENA primary metagenome ERZ509190 (study PRJEB26280, sample SAMEA2338839) | human gut metagenome | biome: human gut; feature: human-associated habitat; material: faeces...
GTCAATCGGGGTTATGCGGTGTTTGAGCCGGTGACCATACTGGAAAGAACAGAAGATTATTGTATTATTTCCGCGGAAGACGGCGAAGTCCAGCTTTATGACCGGGTGATCCTCAACAGTGGAACCATCAAAGAAAATCAGGTAATTTACTGAGGAAAGGCAAGGAAAATCATGTTAAAAGAGAATCTTATCCAGGTAAAAGAAAAAATCCGGGAAGCCTGCGAGAGAGCAGGAAGAAATCCGGCAGAGGTTACTCTGGTGGCGGTCAGCAAGAGAAAACCCCTTGAAAATATTGAAACGCTGCTGGAAGAAGGACAGATGGATTATGGAGAAAACTATGTGCAGGAGCTTTGCGAGAAGGCGGAAAAAGTCAGTCGGCCGGTTCGCTGGCACATGATCGGTCATCTGCAGACCAACAAAGTAAAATATATTATAGATAAAGTGGCGCTGATTCATTCGGTGGACTCGGTACATCTGGCCAGACAGATCGAAAAAGAAGCGGCGAAAAAAAATCTGACGGCAGAGATTCTGCTGCAGGTGAATGTGGCAGAGGAAGAAACGAAGTTTGGTCTTGAACAGGATCAGGTACTGCATATGGTGAGGGAAATCAGTTTACTGCCCCACGTGCATATCCGCGGACTCATGACCAGCGCCCCGTTTGTAGAAAATCCAGAGGAAAATCGTTGTTATTTTAAAAAATTACATCAATTATTTGTTGACATTAGAGAGAAAAACATTGATAATGTAGCTATGGACATCCTGTCCATGGGTATGACAAATGATTATGAAGTTGCTGTTGAGGAAGGAGCGACTATGGTTCGCATAGGAACGGCCATCTTCGGAGAACGTAATTATAATAAATAACAGGAGGAACAAAGAGCATGGTAAAATTTGCTGAAAAATTCTTGAATATGATGACGTTAAATGATTCGGACGAAATAGAAGATGAATTTGACGAAGAATATGACGAGGTAGAACAGGACTACCAGGAGGAAGAGGACGAGGAAGAGGAGGCAGAAGAACAGCAGCCGAAGAAACCGATTCTTTCTTTCCGTCATAGAAAAAAAGAGAACGAAGAAGAGGCAGCAGAGGCTCCGGAAACAGAAAACAGAGTAATCCCGTTCCATGGCAAACAGGAAGAAGGTGACAGTGTGAAAGTAATCAAACCACAGGAATTTAACGAGGCACAGCTTGTTGCAGAATATCTGAAAGACGGAAAGACCATCGTGGTCAATCTGGAAGGCATAGAGATCAGTCAGGCGCAGAGAATTATCGACTTTATCGGCGGCGCAAGTTTCGCCGTAGATGGCTCTCTGAAGGCGATTTCCAATAATATTTTTATTGTTGCGCCGGGAAATATTGAAGTATCCGGTGATTTAAGAGATGAGATCATCAGCGAGAGCATGCTCTCTCCTGAATTAACAAAGTTTTAAAAATTTTTCTCCGCGATCCTGTGCGGGGACAGACCGAAAAGATGCAGAGTAGAAATGGACATATCCGGGGCAGAATCTTCCTGAGAAGGAAGAAGACGGGCAGGCGGCATGGACATATACTCTGCAATTTTTGTGCTGAGCCTTTTCCCCTTTTGTCCGGACTGACGGAGAGGAGAACAATCATCAGAGAAAAGAAGGAGGAGACGGTTTTGGAAAAATATCTCGAAGTAAAAGCAGAAGGAAAGAAAGCTTACGACATCTGTATTACAGATTCCTTTGCAGCGCTGGCCGGTGAGCTGGAACAATGGGGAATAAAAAACAGAAAACTGTGTATTGTGACGGAAAGACAGGTGGCGTCCTATTATATGGACGAAGTTCGCGGAATACTGGAAAAGCAGTGCGCCAAACTGGAACTGTTTATTTTTCAGGAAGGCGAAGAAAATAAAAATCTGCAAACCGTCAGCCAGTTGTATCGTTTTTTAATCCAGCATGGTTTTGATCGGAAAGATATGCTGGTTGCCCTTGGCGGCGGCGTTGTGGGAGATCTGACCGGTTTTACGGCGGCAACCTATTTGCGGGGTATTGATTTTATTCAGGTGCCAACCAGCCTTCTTGCGCAGGTAGACAGCAGCATTGGAGGAAAAACCGGCGTGGATTTCCAGAATTATAAGAATATGGTCGGGGCATTTTATATGCCGAAACTGGTCTACATCAATGTAAATACATTAAAGACTTTGCCGGAAAGACAATTTCACAGCGGAATGGGAGAAGTCATTAAACATGGTCTGATCAAAGACCGGGCATACTATCAGTGGATCAAAGATAATCAACGGGAAATTGCCCGGAGAAACCCGGATATGCTGGCCTATCTGGTGGAGGGAAGCTGCCGGATCAAACGATCGGTGGTGGAGGAAGATCCCAGAGAACAGGGGATTCGCGCCATTTTAAATTATGGACATACTTTTGGTCATGCGGTGGAGAGTCTGATGGATTTTCAACTGGCTCATGGAGAATGCGTTGCCATCGGCTGCATGCTTTCTGCAGCAATTTCCTGCGCACGGGGATATATCACCAGGGAAGAAGAAAAAGAAATCAAAGAACTCTTTGCTTTCTTTGCTTTTCCTGCCCTGCCAAAGCAGTTGGCTCCGGAAAAAATTATCGAAGAACTCCGTCATGATAAAAAGATGGAAAACGGCGTCATTAAATTCATTCTCCTGGATGCCGTCGGTCAGGCAGGAATTCATCAGGATGTGACCAGAGAAGAGATGATCGGCGCATTCAGGGAAAAAGAGGAAGAAGCATGAAAGAAGGAATAAAATTACTGGCAGGCGGAGGGGCGCTGGTCTTTGTGGATCAGATGACCAAGCTGTGGGCAGTACAGATGTTAAAAGGAGAGGAGGCCCTGGGTCTCATCCCTGGAATACTGGAATTGCTGTATGTGGAAAATCGGGGCGCCGCATTTGGTATGCTGCAGAACAGGCAGTGGTTATTTTTGCTGATCGGGGCGGTTGTATTAGGAGCAATATTTTGTATTCTGCCACGGTTGTCCACGCCACGCTATGCGCCGCTGCGTTTTTGTGTTTATCTGATTGCCGCCGGCGCGGTGGGCAATATGATTGACCGCGTATGCAGGGGGTATGTGGTGGATTTCATTTATTTTCGATGGATTGATTTTCCTGTATTTAATGTGGCGGATATTTATGTCAGTGTGGCGGCAGTCTGTTTATTGTTTCTGATTCTTTTCCGTTATCAGGAAGAAGATTTTGATCGGATTTTTTCAAAACGGGGCTAAAGGCAAAGAGGACTGGAGAATCATGGAAGAAAAAAACAGAGAAAAAGAAACAGGAGAACAAAAATATTTTTATACGGTCTCTGAAGAACAGGAGGGAATGCGGCTGGATCAGTTCCTTGCCGCAGAATTAACCGGGCATTCCCGTTCTTATATTCAGAAACTGATCAAAAACGGCCGGGTTTTTCTCAACGAGAAAGAAGGAAAAGCCAGCAGTAAAATACAGATGGATGACAGGATCATGCTTACGGTACCTCCGTTAAAAGAACTGGAGGTACTGCCGGAATCCATGGATTTGGATATTCTTTATGAAGATGAAGACGTGATTCTGATCAACAAACCAAAAGATATGGTTGTGCATCCCTGTCCCGGAAGGTATTCCGGAACGCTGGTCAACGGGCTTCTGGCACATTGCAAAGATCATCTGTCCGGGATTAACGGGGTACTCCGTCCGGGAATCGTACACCGTATAGATAAAGATACCACGGGGGTTTTGGTGGTATGCAAAACGGATCTTGCTCATAAGAGTCTGGCAGAGCAGTTAAAGGAACATTCCATTACGAGAAAATATGAAGCCATTGTCTACAATAATTTTTCAGAGGAAGAAGGCGTGATCGACGCGCCAATCGGGAGAAATCCATTCGACCGGAAGAAGATGGCCGTGGAACACAAAAACGGAAAACGGGCGGTTACCCATTATCGGGTGCTCAGTCATCTGAATCATCGGTTTAACCATATTGAATGCCAGTTGGAGACCGGACGGACACACCAGATCCGTGTTCATATGACCAGCATTGGTCATCCGTTGCTGGGAGATGAAGTTTATGGACCAAAGCAGAAAAATCCCGTTTTGGAAGGGCAGTGTCTCCATGCGCGTATTCTCGGATTTATTCATCCGAGAACCGGAGAATATATGGAGTTTGAAGCGCCCCTGCCAGATTATTTTCAGGAACTGCTGAAAAAGCTGAATTAAATCTTTACAAACACATTCCGGTGTGTTAAACTGGCAAAGGTGTTTAGCACACAAAAAGATAACCTTTACCAGGATATGGAGTTACTCCGACCTTGTCTTCGTAAAGGTGTTTGTGAATGAAGGAGGAAAAAAACATGATAACAAAGGAAATGAAACAGGAACTGATCGAAAAATACGGAAGAACTGAGGGAGATACCGGTTCACCAGAAGTACAGATCGCTATTCTTACTGCAAGAATCAATGACCTGCAGGATCATTTCAAAGCAAACCCTAAGGATCATCATTCCAGAAGAGGTCTGTTAAAAATGGTTGGTCAGAGAAGAAACCTTCTTGCATACTTAAAAGGAAAAGATATTGAGCGTTACAGAACTCTGATCGAACAGTTAGGTTTAAGAAAATAATACAGAAATTAGGAAGCTGCCGCAGAACTTGTATCAAGAAAAACTGCGGCAGTTTTTCTTTCAAAGAGAAGGGGTGCATGCATGAGCAAAATGATAAGAGGAGCGATTGCGGGAATAGCAGTCCTGGCAGTCGTGCTGGCCTTCTGGCAGTGGAAGGGATATGCGCAGAAAAAAGAATGTAGAGAAAATGCTCTTTTATATTTTAAAGAACAGGATTACTCCAAAAGCATCCGTTATCTGGAAGAAGGACTGGAGAAAAAATGCTTTTTTGCTTCAAAGATAGAGCATGATATGAATTGTTATCTGGCAGAAAGCCATTACCAGCTGGGGGAATACGACAAAGCGGAGACAATTTATGACGCGCTGATCAAAAAAAATCCAGGAGAAGCCAGATACTATCAGTTAAAAGGACGTTGTGCAAAAGAAGCGGGGCAGTTGAAAAAGGCAGTGCAGGTGTTCAATGACGGATGGAAAAAGACAAAGCAGGGAGAATTTCTGAAGGAAATCTGCGACATTTATCTGGAGAAGGGCAACGAGGAAAAGGCGCTGGCCTATGCCCGGGAAGGCGTTCGCGCCGGAGGTGAATCCAAGCAGCAGTTTATGTACCTGGAAGTCATTATTTATGAAAAATCACAGGATTATCAGAAGGCCTATGAAGCAGTGGAAGAGTACTGTTCCTTATTTCCGGAAGATGAAGCTGCACAAAAGGAAAAAACATTTTTGTCCACAAGAATATAATGATGCAGAAGCGTATAAATCGATTAACCGAAATCCTGTTATAAAATATAAAAGGATGGCGGCCAATCGGTTGACACTCTTTGCAAACAATGGTAAAATTAATTCCAATACTAGAATAACTAAGGGGATAAAGGGGTAAGAAAAATCTGTGAATCTCATCTCATTTTATTAAAAAAACGAGCGTTTTTACTGAAATTTGATGTATAGCAGTTATTTTTTTGCTTATACTGCATAATATGACGGCCATTTACGGATGGAGGAGAGGAAAGATTATGCAGTTCTGCGGTAGCGCAATATAATACTAATCGAATGCATCAGCCAGCAGTGATTGAACCTGTTATTTTTAGTCTGATATTTTAAACCGATGACATATGTTATGATGTCATGACTTTTTAAGAAAAGGAGAAAAACATTATGGTATCACAGAAAATTACAATCAGCAATCCACAGGGACTTCATATGAGACCGGCAGGCGTTTTCGCTAAAGGCGTTTCTAAATTTGAAAGTGATGTAACAATCAACTTCAATGGTAAAGCAATCAATGCAAAGAGTCTTCTTAACATCATCGGCGCATGCATTAAATGCGGTTCCGAAATCGAACTGGAATGTAATGGTCCGGATGAAGAAGAAGCTTTAAAAACAGCAATCGAAATGATTGAATCCGGTCTGGGTGAATAAGAAGAGATAAAAATATAGAGGTGGAAATCATGTATACTGGTATTGGTGCATCTGCAGGGATTGGTATTGGTTCTGTTGTCATCGTAAAGGAACCTTCCCTGGAATACAGCAACACGTCTGTCAGCGATGTTGTTTCGGAAAAAGAACGTTTTAACAGTGCACTGGACAAATGTATTGCTAAGACACAGGTCATGGCTGAAGACATGAAAACCCGTGTTGGGGAAAAGGAAGCAGAGATTCTTGAAGGACATGTTCTGCTTTTAATGGATCCGGAGATGTCCGGACAGATTAACGCAAATATTGAAAATGAAAAAATGTGTGCAGAAGCAGCGGTGGAACAGGTGTGCGATATGTATGCACAGATGTTTGCGTCGATTGACGATGAAATGTTCCAGCAGAGAGCCACAGATGTTTGCGATATTAAAACAAGATTGTTGAAGATTCTTCTCGGCGTGGAAGATCTTGATCTGGCAAGTGTTCCGGAAGGGACCGTGTTAGTGGCTGAGGATCTTACGCCATCCATGACTGCCGGAATTAATCCGGCCAATGTGGCGGGTGTTCTGACAGAAATCGGAGGAAAGACTTCTCATTCCGCTATCCTTGCAAGAGCTTTGGAGATTCCGGCTGTTTTAAGTATCGAAGGAATCGTAAGCAAAGTGGAAAATGGACAGACAGTGGTTCTGGACGGTGAAACAGGTGAAGTATTTGTTTCCCCTGACGAAGCATGTCTGGAAGAATATAAGGCAAAAAGAGAAGCCTATCTGGCAGAAAAAGCGGCTCTTCAGGCATTTGTAGGAAAAGAAAGCGCCACAGCCGACGGCCATGTGGTTGAGTTGTGTGCGAACATCGGAAAACCGGAAGACGCATTAAAAGTGATCGAATGCGATGGCGAAGGCATTGGTCTGTTCCGTACAGAGTTCCTGTTTATGGATCGTCCGCAGGTACCTACGGAAGAAGAACAGTTTACCGCATATAAAAAAGTCGCTGAATCTCTGGAGGGCAAACCGGTGATTATCCGTACTCTGGATATTGGCGGAGATAAAGAGATTCCTTATCTTGGACTGGCGAAAGAAGAGAATCCTTTCCTGGGATTCCGTGCTGTTCGTCTTTGTCTGCAGAGAGAAGATTTATATCGCCCACAGTTAAGAGCATTGCTTCGTGCAAGCGCTTATGGCGAAATTAAAATCATGGTGCCGATGATTTCCTGCGTGGATGAACTTCGTGCAGTGAAAGCCATGCTGGAGGAATTAAAAGCAGAGCTTGATGAACAGGGTATTCCATACAATAAGGATATTCAGGTAGGCATCATGGTGGAAACGCCGGCAGCCAGTCTGATGGCAGACGTTTTTGCAAAAGAAGCAGATTTCTTCAGTATTGGAACCAATGATTTAACAGGATATACCATGGCCGTTGACCGTGGTAATCCAGATGTTGCTTATCTGTATTCTACCTATAATCCGGCAGTTCTTCGTTCCATTGAACGGGTGATCAAAGCAGGTAAAGCAGAAGGAACCATGGTAGGAATGTGTGGAGAAGCGGCAGCGGATCCATTGCTGACACCATTACTGCTTTCCTTCGGATTGGATGAATTCAGTGTGAGCGCCACCTCCATTCTGGCAACGAGAAAAACGATTTCTCTTTGGACGATGGAAGAGGCGGACGCCGTAGCGAAAAAGGCGATGTCTATGGCGACAGAAGCTGAAGTTCAGGCATACCTGAAATCAGTAGCAAAATAAAGGATACATGGAAAATCAATCACGATTTTCATTAAAGAGAAAGCAGGGCTGTTGCACGAAGAAGAGAGTGCGGCGGCCCTGCTTCACTATCTATGAGCAAAGGACATAAAAGGATGGGCAGAGCATGCAAGGAGAATTTAACGAAGAACAAAGAGAAGCAATTACCCATAAAGACGGGCCGGCCATGGTACTGGCCGGTCCGGGATCAGGGAAAACGCTGGTCATTACCTGCAGGGTAAAATGGCTGATTGAACAGGCAGGGATACATCCTTCTCATATTCTGGTCATCACTTTTACCAGAGCGGCCGCCAGAGAAATGAAGCAGAGATTTACCCATTTATCGGGAGAAAATAATGCTCCGGTGACCTTTGGCACTTTTCATTCCGTTTTTTTTATGATGCTGCGGTATGCGTATCGTTACACCGGAAGTAATATTATCCGTGAAGAAGAACGCAGAAGATACATAAAAGAAATGATAGAAGAAATGGAGCTGGATATTGAGGATGAAACTGAATTTTTAACAGGGATTTTGGGAGAAATCAGTTATGTCAAAGGAGAGATGCTCGATCTTTCTCTCTATCACAGCAGTAACTGTGCCGATGAATTATTCGTAAATCTTTACGAGGGATACGAAGCCCGTCTGCGGAAAAATCAGATGCTGGATTTTGACGATATGCTGGTCTTTTGTTACGAACTGTTAAAAAACCGACCGGATATTTTAACAATGTGGCAGGAAAGATTTCCATATATTCTTGTGGATGAGTTCCAGGATATTAACCGTGTGCAGTATGAGATTGTCAGGATGCTGGCGGGAGACAGGGCGAATCTGTTCATTGTCGGTGATGACGATCAGTCCATTTACCGCTTTCGGGGAGCCAGACCGGAGATTATGCTGGGATTTGAAAAAGATTATCCCGGCGCGAAAAAGATCATTCTGCACCTGAATTACCGGTGCAGTCAGGAAATTGTGGACAGTGCAAAACGGCTCATCAGCCATAATAAAAAACGATATGAGAAACAGTTAGAAGCATTTCGGGGCAGTAAGGTACCCGTGGTATACCGGCAGCTGGAAAATGTGGGAGAAGAATGTGCGGATATTATTCAGGGGATTCGTTTTTATCTGAAAAAGGGGATTGCCCCCGAAGAAATGGCGGTGATCTTTCGTACAAATACCCAGCCAAGGCTGCTGGCAGGCCGTCTCATGGAATATAATATTCCTTTTCAGATGCGAGACGTGCTGCCCAATATCTTTGAACATTGGATCGCCCGCAACATCATTGCTTACCTGAAACTTGCCATGGGATCCAGGGACAGAGGCCTGTTTTTACAGGTGATGAATCGCCCGAAACGTTATATTTCCAGAAAAATGTTGGGGGAATCCGTGGTGGATTTTCAGAAATTGAAACAGGAGACCTTTGGCAAACGCTGGCTGTATGAAAAAATAGATAAAATGGAGATGGATCTGCTGCTCATGAAAAAAATGGAGCCCTACGCAGCCATTCAATATATAAGAAGAGGCGTCGGCTATGAAGATTATCTGGCGGAGTACGCCCAGTTCAGGAAGATGAATCCCGATGATCTGATGGAAATCCTTGACCAGATTCAGGAAAGCGCAAAAGACTACCATTCCGTTCAGGAGTGGTTTGCCTATATTGACGCATACGGGGAAGAACTGGCGGCACAGATCGAAGCCGGAAGAAAAATGGAGCAGAAAGGGGTAACGCTGACGACCATGCACAGTGCAAAAGGGCTGGAATATGAGGTTGTTTTTATCATGGACATTAATGAGGGCGTCACTCCCCATAAAAAGGCGGTGAAAGAAGCAGATCTCGAGGAAGAAAGACGGCTGCTGTACGTTGCCCTCACCCGGGCGAAAACCTATCTGTTCCTTTATGCGGTGAAAGAACTTTATCAAAAAGAAGCCAAAGTGTCCCGTTATATCCGTGAAATACGCGATGAGGACGCTGCTTTTTCAACGGGACAGAGGATTCGTCATAAAAAATATGGCGAAGGTACGGTAATCTGTGTCCGTGATGGAAAAATTTCTCTGCAATTTGATCAGCTCCATCATAAAAAGACCTTTTCCCTGGCTTTTCTCCTGGAGCAGAATCTGCTTGAAATCATAGCGGATAAGAGATTACCGGGTGACCATAAAACGCAGCGGACGGGGGAATGCGGACGTTCTTTGGGAAGGAAGGTATGATTCCCGAAAGAGAAAGGGTTGGCTTTGCCCGGTCAGTGTGTTAGAATAAACTGTATTTTACAGGAGGTTTATCGTTATGCTTTTGGAAATGTTAAAAGTAATTTTACTGGGTATCGTAGAAGGAATCACCGAATGGCTGCCAATCAGCTCGACAGGACACATGATACTTCTCGATGAATTTATTAAACTCAATGTTTCTCATGATTTTATGGAAATGTTTCTGGTTGTGATTCAGCTGGGAGCGATTTTGGCTGTCTGCGTGCTGTATTTTCATAAACTCAACCCATTTAGTCCAAAGAAAACGGGGGAAGAGAAAAAAGACACGATGAAACTGTGGGGAAAGGTACTCATTGGCTGTCTTCCGGCGGCCATCATCGGTTTGCCTTTTGACGATCAGCTTGACGCCCTTTTTTATAATCCGCAGACCGTGGCTTTTACCCTGATTCTTTATGGTATTTTATTTATTGTGGTGGAAAACTATAATAAAAACAGAACGCCGGTGATGAATGATCTGAACGACCTGACCATAAAAACAGCTGTGTTGATCGGTTGTTTTCAGATTCTGGCGCTGATTCCGGGAACTTCCCGGTCAGGGGCGACGATCCTTGGAGCAGTTTTGTTGGGAACGTCCCGTTTTGTAGCGGCAGAATATTCCTTCTTCCTGTCCATTCCGGTAATGTTTGGCGCCAGTCTGTTAAAGATGCTGAAATATGGATTCCACTACACGGGTGAGGAAGTGATGATCTTACTGGTGGGTATGGCTACCGCTTTTGTTGTTTCCATCCTGGCCATTAAGTTCCTCATTGGTTATGTGAAGAAAAACGATTTTAAAGCATTTGGCGTGTATCGGATTCTTTTGGGTTTTCTTGTGGCAGGATATTTTCTTCTGGCCTGATGGTGAAGGAGCATGAGAAAAAAGAGAGTAAAAGTGTAGGAGAACGATGAAAAGATTTACAATTACCCAGTGGTGTCATGACCGGATCGAAGCCATGCTGGACGCGCCCGGTTACTGTATTGACGCTACGGCAGGAACCGGACAGGATACGGTGTTTTTATCCTCTATTCTGGCAGATGGCGGAGAAATTCTGGCCATGGATATTCAGGAAATGGCGCTGGAGAAAACCGCCAGACGACTGGAACAGGAAGGCTTTTCCCCGGAGAAGGGCGCATTCTGGCAGACGTTTTGTCGCAGGAAGCGCCAGCAAAAGATTCATCTTCTTCTGGATGGTCATGAACATATGGAAGCCTATGCACAGCCGGAATCGGTGGATCTGATTCTTTTTAATCTGGGTTATCTGCCCGGGGGCGATCATCAGCTGGCCACAAAGGCAGAAACTACCATCTGTGCGCTGGAACAGGCATTGTCCCTGTTAAAAAAAGAGGGGATGATTTCTCTGGTGATCTACAGTGGCGGCGATTCCGGTTTTGCCGAAAAGAACGCCGTCCTTTCCTGGCTGAAAGAATTAGACAGCCGGAAATATCTGGTGGTCACAGAGTCCTTTTATAACCGGCCCAACCATCCCCCGCTTCCGGTATGGATTAAAAAGCTTTAGGATACAAAAATAAGAAAGGAAAAGCTGCAAGGCAGCAGGTAAGAGATGCATATGAAGAAGAAAAAGGCAGAAATCATCAGCCAAAAAGAAATCGCTCCGGATATTTATGATATGGTATTGTCTTTTCCGGAGGGAGCCAGAGAGGCAAAACCGGGACAGTTCATTGCCATGTACTGTAATGACGGAACAAAATTGTTGCCAAGACCGATCAGTATCTGTGGAATTGACGGCGAAAAAGGAACACTGCGGGTCGTTTATCGTATTGCAGGAGAAGGAACGAAACAGTTTTCTCTCTTAAAAGCAGGGGATACGCTGGAAGTCATGGGACCATTGGGAAATGGATTTACCATGAAAGAAGAAAAAGCCATCATTATCGGCGGAGGCATCGGTATTCCTCCGATGCTGGAGCTGGCCAGACAGTTAAAAGCAGAAAAAACAGTGGTTCTGGGCTATAAAGATCAGTTGTTTTTAAAAGAAGAATTTGACGAAGTGGCAGAGGTAAAGGTAGCGACGGAAGACGGCAGTGTCGGAACAAAGGGAACTGTTCTTGACGCCATTAAAGAAGCAGAAGTCACCGGCGCAGTGCTTTATGCCTGCGGCCCGATGCCAATGCTCCGTGCGCTGGCAGAATATGCGAAGGAACATCAGATGGAAGCCCAGATTTCTCTGGAAGAGCGCATGGCCTGCGGCGTGGGCGCCTGCCTTGGCTGTATATGTAAAACGAAAGAAAAAGACCATCACACCAATGTAAACAACAGCCGGATCTGTAAGGATGGCCCGGTATTTGATGCAAGGGAGGTTGTATTTCCATGAACTTAGAAGTGAATATTGCAGGAGTACCTTTTAAAAACCCGGTGACCACAGCCTCCGGAACCTTTGGTTCCGGCGCGGAATACGAAGCGTTCATCGATCTGTCCACCCTTGGCGCAGTGACGACCAAAGGCGTAGCCAACGTACCGTGGGAGGGAAATCCTACGCCGCGGGTAGCGGAAACCTACGGAGGTATGCTCAATGCGGTGGGACTGCAGAACCCGGGTATCGATCTTTTCTGTCAAAGGGATATTCCGCATTTGAAAGAAAAAAATGCCTCGATTATTGTCAATGTCTGTGGACGCAGTACGGAAGACTATGTGGAAGTGGTGGAACGACTGGCGGATGAGCCGGTGGATCTGCTGGAAATCAACGTGTCCTGTCCCAACGTAAAAGAGGGCGGGATTGCTTTTGGCCAGGATCCCAAGGCGCTGTATGAAATCACCAAAGCCATCAAGGCAAAGGCAAAACAACCGATTGTGATGAAATTAAGTCCTAATGTTACCGATATTACGGAGATGGCCAGAGCGGCGGAAGCCGGCGGCAGCGATGCGCTTTCGCTGATCAATACCATCACCGGAATGAAAATTGACATTCACCGCCGACAGTTCGTGCTGGCCAACCAGACGGGGGGACTGTCCGGTCCGGCGATTAAACCGGTGGCTGTGCGAATGATCTATCAGGTACATAAGGCCTGCGCCCTGCCAATCATCGGTATGGGAGGCGTGATGACGGGAGAAGATGCCATCGAACTGATGATGGCGGGAGCTACCATGGTTTCTGTGGGAACGGCCACCTTCCATAATCCATATGCGGCAGCAGAGGTACTTGACGGAATCAAGGCCTATATGGAACGGTATCATATTGAAGATATTCATGAGATTATCGGATGTATGTAAAAGGAGAAAAGATAAAAATCCAGTAAACACAGAGCACATAGAATCCGCTATGTGCTCTTTTGCATTTGACAGGAAATTACGCCATTACCTGTCAAATAAAAACCCTTCGGGGGGATGTACACTCGTGCGAGAAGATGGTGTCGCTGACGCGACAGCGCTTTAGCTTTAGCGAATGGGTAGTTCACAAAAGGTTTTTCTTGTGGTAGAATTGAGAAGAATTTAAATATTTTAAAGCAAGGCGACGAGGCTCATGCATATGGAGGTTTGAAGAGATATGGAACAGTACAAACAGGAATTTATTGAATTTATGGTGGAGAGCAATGTGCTCAAATTTGGAGAATTTATTTTAAAAAGCGGAAGAAAATCTCCGTTTTTTATGAATGCAGGAGCATATGTGACCGGCTCCCAGTTAAAACGACTGGGAGAATACTATGCAAAAGCGATTCATGCAGCTTATGGTGATGATTTTGACGTTTTATTCGGACCGGCATACAAGGGAATCCCTCTGGCCGTGGTAACGGCCATGGCTTACAGCGAACTGTACGGAAAAGAAATTCGCTACTGTTCTGACCGAAAGGAAGAAAAAGATCACGGCGCAGATAAGGGAAGTTTTCTGGGCAGTAAATTAAAAGACGGCGACCGTGTGGTGATGATCGAAGACGTTACGACATCCGGTAAATCCATGGAAGAGACCGTACCAAAGGTAAAGGGCGCCGCAGAGGTGACCATTGTTGGTCTGATGGTATCCTTAAACCGGATGGAAGTTGGCAAAGGCGGAGAAAAATGCGCGCTGGATGAAGTGAAAGATCTTTATGGTTTTGAGACCAACGCCATTGTGACCATGGAAGAAGTGGTAGAGTGCCTGTATAATAAACCATGTAGAGGACAAATACTGATTAATGATGAAATGAAAGCATCTATTGACGCTTATTATGAGCAGTATGGAGCAAAATAGAGCGGACCTTCATTTCCTGATGTTTTTTTAAGAAGGAGGCAGTAATTTTATGAATGAAAAACTGTACAAGACGCTGGGACAGTTTGGCGCAGCCGGAATCGTTGTGGGAATCATCAGTATCCTCGCCGGCGTCAGCCTGGGGATTATCTCCATAGTGCACGGAGCGAGAGCGCTGGCCGCCAAAAAGAATATTATGATATAGACGAAAAATCTTTCTCCGGAACAGAAAAGACGCCCGCAGAGGGACGGCTCTGCCAGTTGCTTCTGCGGGCTCTGATAACGCTGGTGATCAGGGAGGAGAAAAAATTAAATATGGATTTTGTGTGGTGAAAGGAAAGAGTGTATTTTGAAAAAACAAACCAGAAAAAAGATTGGCTCGGCAAGCCTTTTCCTTTTGATCATATATGGCGGAGTGGTTTTGTATTTTGTGTTATTCAGTGACAGACTGGGTCGGGTTGAAGGGTACAGTACCTATCGGTATAACCTGATTCCTTTTGAAGAAATCCGCCGTTTTATTTTGTATCGGGATTATGTCAGCACAGAAGCTTTTTTACTGAATCTGCTTGGAAATCTTCTGGTATTTTTTCCAGTGGGAATTCTGATTCCGTTGTGGCGAACGAAAAAAACCGGATGTATCCGGATTATGTTATATACATTTTTGTTTACTTTAAGCATAGAAACTATGCAGTTGATCACCAGAGTCGGCGTCTTCGACGTGGACGATCTGCTGATGAATACCCTTGGCGGAATAGGGGGATGGATTTGTTACCGTATTGCGTTATGCGTCTACCGCCAGATGTATAAACGAAAAGTACAGTCCGGAAAGAAGAAAGGATAGAAAAATGGTTTCGAGAAATGTGTTATCTTTTTCAGAGAAAAAAGTTTCCAGGAACGCAGTGATTACCCTGATCATGGGGATAGCGGAACTGGCAATTTTTATCATCCTTCTGCTGGCATCCATATTCACGCAGGGGAATGTGGGCATGATTGGCGGGTATCTGGGGTGTTTGCTGATGATTCTGGCCTTGTTCGGCGTATTATGGGGCGTGCTCAGTTACGATGATGTAAAAACAAACCAAAGGTTCAAAATTTCCGGAATATGTCTGAATGTTATCGTGATTTTTATGGGCATTACCTTCATTATGCTGTAAACCGGCAGCATAGTCTATACCCATGGCACATAAAGTAAGAGAATAACGCAGTGGCATGGAGAATAGCCGCCGTCTGCCACAGAGGTGGAAAAAGCAGAATTTTCGGCAAGAGAGGATGAACAATTTATGGATTATAGAGTGTTATTAAAAGAAGAAAATGAGGCCGTAAGAGAGAGATTTACGCTGGCTTCAGAAAGAATCCGGGAAATCATCGCCGGCGAAAAAACAGAAATAGCCGAGGAACTCCGGCTGTATTTTCACCGGACAGCCCGGTTTTTGGAAGAATGCAGGGCCCTGTACGAGGATGTGGCTTCCGGAGCATTAAACCACTGTACATTAGAAGAACTGCAAGCGGAAAATAAACGGTTTTATGCAGATATTTTACCGGAAAACTATGCGGTTTCCTATGCGAATCCGGCTTATGCGGTAAAAGTACTGGGTGAAGAATACGGGAGAGTGTTAAGCTTTCTGTATACGGAATTACGTGGAGAACGTGTGTATATCTTTGAGCAGAATCTGGAGAAAATGACCATTCTCCATGAGCTGTTTATTGAAATTTATTGTATGTTTGAAAGTGGCGAAGTCAGCTACCGGCAGGTGCGGGAATGCATTTACTGGTTTCTACATGATTACGCCGATGAATTTGTAGGATGGCGGGTACGTGAGATGCTGGATACTTCTCTGGATTTTGCCACCTCCATCGTGATGGAAGAAGATCTTGATGATCCACGGTATCTGTTTCGCTACGGAGAGTATATTTCTGAAAATGAGATACAGATGGCGGAATATTTAAGTCGTCTTCCGGAAGAAGAAATCGAGCAGATTGCCGGTACCTTTACGGATGGATTCCGGGAAGGCTTTGCCCTGAAAAATGTGGATCTGTCCAAAAAGAAGCTGGTCAATATCCGGTATAATCTTGGTTTTGAACGGGTGATCCGGGCGGCCATAAAACAATTTCGACAAATGGGACTGGAGCCGATTGTGTACCGGGCGGCGGTCAATACCCTCAATAAAAGGCAGAACCTGAAAATAGGATATGTATCTTCCAATCCCAACGAACAATATGATTATGATCATCGTTTTGACGATGCTCTTTATTTTGACAAACGAATGCTGGACAGAAAAATCACCTGCATGCGAAAAGCTTACGAAGAATATGCCGGGGAGGCGGAAGGGTTTGCCGGCCCGGCCTGCTTTGAAGTGTTCGGGGAGATTCCTTTTGAACCGGAAAGTAAAGAAGAAAGTTACCGTTTAAGTGAACGGCAGCAGAATCTTCTCATGGAATATTCTGCGGAGGCCAACGCGGTGATGAATGAATTTATCAACCAGGAGGAGCGGAGTTTTACCATCATTGCCTACCCGGTTCCTTCTATCGGAGAACAGTTTGAAGAAATTTTTGAGGCTGTACGGAAAGTCAATACGCTGGATAAAGAAAAATATAAAATTATCCAGCAGCATATGATCCGGGTTCTGGACCGGGCAGAATTTGTTCACATTATGGGAAGAGGGGCAAACATGACCAATCTTACCATTTCTCTTATGGATCTGGACGATCCGGATACCCAGACGAAGTTTGAAAACTGTCTGGCTGATGTCAATATCCCTGTCGGGGAGGTATTCACTTCACCGAAACTTACAGGCACAGGGGGATTGCTTCATGTCAATGAAGCCTATCTCAATGGTCTTTGTTATAAAAATTTGCGGATTCGTTTTGCGGAGGGAATGGTGACGGAATATTCCTGTGATAATTTTGAAGATCCGGAAGAAGGAAAGAAATTTATCCGGGAAAATCTTCTGTTTAATCGGGAGACCTTACCGATGGGAGAGTTTGCCATCGGCACCAATACGACAGCCTATGTGATGGCGGCCAAATATGGAATCATGCAAAAACTGCCGATTCTGATTGCGGAAAAAATGGGTCCGCACATTGCGTTGGGAGACACCTGTTATTCTTACACGGAGGATGTTCGCGTCTATAATCCGGATGGAAAAGAGATTGTCGCCAAGGATAACGAATGTTCGCTGCTGCGAAAAGAAAATCCGAAAAAAGCGTATTTTAACTGTCACACAGACATTACCATTCCTTATGAGGCCCTGGGGCGGATCGTGGCGGTCAGCAAAGAGCGGGTGGAAGTCCCGATCATTCTGGACGGTCGTTTTGTTCTCGATGGAACGTTTCCGTTGAATGAGCCGTTTCAAAAGGGGATGGAAAAATAGAGGCGATTTTTCTCCGGAAAAATAAGAAAAAGGAGGCAAGGTTTATGCTGCTGATCAGAAATGGAAGAGTGATGAATCCTGGAACCCGGATGGATGAATATACCGATGTATGGATCAGGGACGGAAAGATTGCAGGATTTGGAGAACAGGAAGAATTTGGGAAACCGGATGAGGTGATTGATGCGTCCGGATGTATTGTGGCGCCGGGACTGGTGGACATTCATGTTCATTTTCGGGATCCGGGCTTTACTTATAAAGAAGATCTGGAGACCGGCAGCGCGGCAGCAGCAGCCGGAGGATTTACCACGGTGGTCTGTATGGCCAATACAAAACCAATCGTAGACCATCCGGAAGTCCTTGTGGATATTCTGGAGAGAGCGAAAAAGCTGCCGATTCATGTGAAGCAGGTTTCCGCCGTGTCGAAAAATTTTGAGGGGAAAGAGCTGGTGGATTTTGAGGAAATGGCCCGGCAGGGCGCCTGCGGGTTCACCGACGACGGTCTGCCGCTGACGGATGTCGCTTTCATCAAAAAAGCCATGGAGATGGCGGCCAGGGTGGATCTGCCCATCAGTTTTCACGAGGAAGATCCTTCCTTAAATGAAGTCAACGGCATTAATCAGGGCGTGATCAGCCGGGAAATGGGCATTGGCGGAGCACCGGCAGTTTCCGAGGACGTGATGGTGGCCAGAGATGTGATGCTGGCGCTGGAGACGGGAGCAAAAGTGGATATTCAGCATATTTCTTCTGGTCGTTCGGTGGATCTTGTCCGTTTTGCCAAAAAGATGGGGGCAAAGGTTTATGCGGAAGCAACGCCGCACCATTTTACCCTGACGGAAGAAAGTGTGCCGACCTACGGAACACTGTGTAAAATGAATCCACCGCTGCGGACAGAATGGGACAGAACGAAAATCATCGAGGGACTGGCCGATGGAACCATTGACATCATTGCCACGGACCATGCTCCCCATGCAAAAGAGGAAAAAGAAAAAGAATTTACCAGTGCGCCAAGTGGGATCATCGGTCTGGAAACGGCGCTGTCACTGGGAATTACCAGTCTGGTTCAAAGAGGATATTTGTCCATGATGGAACTGCTGGAGAAGATGACCATCAACCCGGCAAGACTCTATCAGTTTGACTGTGGTGATATTTCCACAGGGAAACCGGCAGATCTGGTGATATTTAATCCGGATATGACGAACCATGTGGATAACTTCTTTTCCAAAGCGGATAATTCTCCGTTTCTTGGAGCCTATCTTCTGGGAAAAGTCTGCTATACCATCTGTGATGGTCACATTGTCTACCGGGGATAAAAAGAGGCAGACAGTTTTCGTCAGATTCATAAGTATACATCCTATGGGAAGTATGCTAAAATTGAAGATAAGATTTTTTTGGAGGGACAACATGATTCAGGAATTGATTAAAAACATTAAAGAAAAAGACGCTCCGATCGTTGTCGGACTGGATCCGATGCTCGGATATGTACCGGAACATCTGCTTAAAGATGCGTTTGACGCTTACGGGGAAACGCTGGAAGGAGCGGCAGAAGCAATCTGGCAGTTTAATAAGGGCATTATCGACGCCACTTATGATCTGATTCCGGCAGTAAAGCCGCAGGTGGCCATGTACGAACAGTTTGGTATCGAAGGGCTGAAGGCTTTCAAACGTACCTGTGATTATGCCAAAAGTAAGGGACTGGTCATCATCGGAGATATTAAGAGAGGAGACATTGGCTCCACTTCTGAGGCCTATGCCGTTGGTCATGTGGGAAAAGTCCGCATTGGCGACCACGTATTCAGTCCATTTACCGAAGATTTTGTTACGGTGAATCCTTATCTCGGATCGGATGGAGTGAAACCGTTTATTAAGGTATGTAAAGAAGAAAATAAAGGAATGTTTATTCTGGTAAAAACATCCAATCCATCCAGCGGGGAGTTTCAGGATCAGTTGGTGGAAGGAACGCCTTTTTATGAAATCGTGGCAAAAAAAGTCGCACAGTGGGGAGAAGAGCACATGGGCGATGAATACAGCTACATCGGCGCAGTTGTCGGTGCGACTTATCCGGAAATGGGCGCAGTGTTAAGAAAACTTATGCCGAAAAACTACATTCTTGTACCGGGATACGGTGCGCAGGGTGGACAGGGAAAAGATCTGGCGCCATTTTTCAACGAAGATGGTCTGGGCGCCATTGTAAATTCCAGCCGTGGTATTATCTGCGCTTATAAAAAATCAGAAATTTATGGCCCGGAGAACTTTGGAGATGCCAGCCGTCAGGCCGTACTGGAGATGAAAGAAGATCTGAAAAACGCTTTTATCAAATAAGAACGCAGGCGTAAAACAGCAGGTTTATTTACCGGTATGATAAAGGAAAATGCTGTTATCATAAATACACATCATCACTTCATGAAAGAAAGAGGAAAGGAAAAAACATGGCTAAAGTAGGTATTGTAATGGGCAGCGACTCCGATATGCCGATCATGAGCAAGGCAGCGGATGTGCTGGAAGAACTGGGAATTGATTTTGAAATGACGATTATTTCCGCACATCGTGAGCCGGAAGAATTTTTTCAGTATGCCAAAACTGCTGAAGAAAGAGGATATAAGGTGATCATTGCCGGAGCAGGAAAGGCAGCGCATCTTCCGGGAATGTGCGCGGCAATTTTCCCGATGCCGGTGATCGGCATTCCGATGAAGACTTCTGATCTGGGTGGGGTAGATTCTCTGTATTCCATCGTACAGATGCCGTCCGGTATTCCTGTAGCTACCGTGGCGATCAACGGAGCAGCCAATGCGGGTATCCTTGCAGCTAAGATTCTGGCAACCTCCGATGCGGATCTTCTGGCTCGCCTGAAAGCGTATTCGGCAAAACTGAAAGATCAGGTGGTGGCAAAAGCAGATAAGCTGGAGAAAATTGGTTACAAAGAATATTTAAAACAGATGTAACCCCGGAAAAAAGAGCAGTGGATAAAATCATCAATCAGGAAAGGAGTCTGTTATGGATTACAAAAACGCAGGCGTAGATATTGAAGCAGGGTATAAATCAGTAGAGTTAATGAAGAAACACGTACAGGAAACCATGCGTCCGGAGGTACTGACCAATCTCGGCGGTTTTTCCGGAGCATTTTCACTGAAAAAATTTATGACAATGGAAAAACCTACACTGGTATCCGGTACAGATGGTGTGGGAACAAAATTAAAGCTGGCCTTTATCATGGATAAACACGATACGGTTGGGATTGACTGTGTAGCCATGTGTGTAAACGATATTGCCTGTGCAGGTGGCGAGCCGTTATTTTTCCTGGATTATATTGCCTGCGGGAAGAACTATCCGGAAAAAATCGCTTCCATCGTCAGCGGTGTGGCAGAAGGGTGCAAACAGTCTGAAGCTGCGCTGATTGGTGGAGAAACTGCAGAGATGCCTGGTTTTTATCCGGTGGACGAGTATGACCTGGCAGGATTTGCGGTGGGTATCGTCGATGAAAAACATCTGATCACCGGAAAAGAAATCAAGGCAGGGGATGTGCTGGTAGGTATCGCTTCTTCCGGTATCCACAGCAACGGCTATTCTCTGGTGCGTAAAGTATTCCCAATGGAAAAAGAAGCGTTGAGCGAATACAAGGAAGAGCTGGGAAAAACCCTTGGTGAAGCGTTACTGACTCCGACAAAGATCTATGTCAAAGCGTTAAAAGCGGTGAAAGAAGCCGGTGTGACCATCAAAGGCTGCAGCCATATCACCGGAGGCGGATTCTACGAAAATATTCCACGTATGCTGCCGGAAGGCGCACGGGCAGTGGTGAAAAAAGACAGCTATGAAGTTCCGGCCATCTTCCGTCTTCTTGCCAAAGAGGGAGATATTGCAGAGGAAATGATGTACAATACATACAATATGGGTATCGGTATGATGCTTGCCCTTGATCCGGCGGATGTGGACAAAACCATGGAAGCGCTGAACGCTGTCGGAGAAACAGCATATATCGTCGGACAGATCGAAGAAGGAGAAAAGGGAGTTACTTTATGTTAAAACTGGCAGTGCTCGTATCCAGCGGAGGAACAAATCTTCAGGCCATCATGGACGCCATTGATCAGGGAACAATCACCAATGCGCAGATTTCGGTCGTCATCAGTAATAATGCCGGAGCATATGCTCTGGAAAGAGCGAAAAAGTACGGTGCGGAAGCCCTGTTGCTGGCGCCGAAGGATTTTCCTTCCAGAGACGCGTTTAATCAGAAATTATTGGAAACCTTAAAAGAACGGGAAATCGATCTGGTCGTTTTGGCCGGGTATCTGGTAGTGATTCCGCCATGCGTGATCAGAGAATACGAAAACCGGATCATTAATATTCATCCTTCTCTGATTCCGTCTTTTTGCGGAACCGGATGCTATGGTCTTCATGTCCATGAAAAAGCATTGGCCAGAGGAGTGAAGGTATCGGGAGCTACCGTACATTTTGTCGATGAGGGAACCGATACCGGTCCGATCATTCTGCAAAAACCGGTGGCCGTCAAACAGGGCGATACGCCGGAAGTCCTGCAAAAAAGAATTATGGAAGAGGCAGAATGGGTGATTCTTCCACAAGCCATTGATCTGATCGCCAATGGAAAGGTGCAGGTAGAAGGCAGAACAGTGCTGATTGAAGCATAGTGACGCCGTGGAGAATCCACAGAAGACAGGATGGCATAAGAAATATACAGGGAAAAAACGTATCGTTGAAGCTGCACGAAGAGACTGTTATGTTCAGTTGTTTGTGCAGCTGTCTTCGATAGATGGAGGTAGAGCATGAAAGTATTAATCGTGGGAAGCGGCGGAAGAGAACATGCAATCGCATGGGCCGTAGCAAAAAGCAGCAAAGCAGAGAAAATCTACTGTGCGCCGGGCAATGCAGGGATTGCGGAGTATGCGGAATGTGTGGATATTGGAGCGATGGAATTTGATCGTCTGGTTGCTTTTGCAAAAGAAAATGCCATTGATCTGACCATCATCGGTATGGATGATCCTCTGGTGGGCGGTGTGGTTGACGCCTTTGAAGCAGAAGGACTGCGTGTGTTTGGTCCTCGTAAAAATGCTGCCATCATCGAAGGTTCCAAGGCTTTTTCCAAAGATCTGATGAAAAAATATCATATTCCAACAGCGGCCTATGAAAATTTTACGTCCGGAGAAGAGGCGCTCGCCTATCTGGAAAACGCAAAATTTCCAATTGTGTTAAAGGCAGACGGACTGGCTCTGGGAAAAGGGGTGTTAATCTGTAATACACTGGAAGAAGCCAGAGATGGGGTAAAGACCATCATGGAAGATAAAAAATTTGGGGACGCCGGAAACACCATGGTCATTGAAGAGTTTATGACCGGACGTGAAGTTTCCGTGCTGGCATTTTGTGATGGAAAAACCGTGAAATGTATGACCAGCGCACAGGACCACAAGAGAGCAGGCGATGGAGATACGGGACTGAATACCGGAGGAATGGGTACGTTTTCTCCAAGTCCGTTCTACACAAAAGAAGTGGAAGAATTTTGTGAACAATATATTTATCAGCCGACGATCGACGCTATGGCAGCGGAAGGCCGCCCGTTTACCGGTATCTTATTCACTGGTCTGATGCTGACGGAAGACGGACCTAAGGTGCTGGAGTATAATGCCCGTTTTGGCGATCCGGAAGCCCAGGTGGTTCTGCCAAGAATGAAAAATGATATTCTTGACGTGATGGAAGCCTGCATCGACGGCCGACTGAATGAGATTACTCTGGAGTTTGAAGATAATGCGGCCGTATGCGTTGTTCTTGCTTCCAAGGGGTATCCGGTGTCCTATGAAAAAGGATTCCTGATCGAAGGACTGGAGAACTTCAAAAACAAAGAGGGATATTATTGTTTCCATGCCGGATCGAAACAGACAGAAAAAGGCATAGTAACCAATGGTGGACGTGTTCTGGGAATTACCGCGAAGGGAAGCGATTTAAAAGAAGCACGGAAAAATGCTTATGCTGCAACAAAATGGGTGAATTTTGCCAATAAATATATGCGAAATGATATTGGCAAAGCGATTGATGAGGCATGAAAACGGGAGAATGGATAAAAGGCATCCGTGACGGCCTGCCCATCTGCCTGGGATATTTTGCCGTATCCTTCGCCTTCGGTATTCTGGCCGTGGAAAGTGGATGTACCACTTTTGAGGCGGTGTTGATTTCTCTGACGAATCTGACCTCTGCCGGGCAGTTTGCCGGTCTGACGGTGATGGCCGGGGCAGGTACGCTTCTTGAGATGGCGGCAACACAGTTCGTCATTAATTCCCGCTATATGCTGATGTCCATCTCCTTATCCCAGAAGGTAGAGGAAAAATTTCAGGGCATATGGCGCTGGATACTGAGCTATGGCATCACGGATGAAATATTTGCCGCAGCCATTCAAAAAGAAGGACCGATAAAAAGAAGTTATTTTGCCGGTCTGCTGTGTCTGCCGGTGCTCGGCTGGACGGCGGGAACGTGGCTGGGGGCTTTTCTGGGGAATATCCTGCCGCAGATTTTAACCAATGCTCTAGGCGTGGCGCTTTATGGCATGTTCATTGCGGTATTTGTTCCAAAATCCAGAGAAGACCAGAGGGTGCTTACCGTTGTCATTCTGGCAATACTTCTGCGTATTTTACTTTATTATGTTCCGGCGTTTGCACAGATTTCCAGTGGATTTGCCATTATTATCTGTGCGGCCGCTGCTTCCGCAGCAGGAGCGGCGCTGTTTCCGGTAAAGGAGGAAGACTAAATGGAGATGTCTGCATTTTTACCTTATCTGCTGGTAATGGCAGGAGTAACCTACCTTATCCGCGCCCTTCCGCTGGTATTGGTGAGAAAAAAAATAAAGAATCGTTTTCTTCAGTCATTTTTATATTATATTCCCTATACCGTATTATCTGCCATGACTTTTCCGGCTATTTTGTATGCCACAGGCAGCAAAATATCGGCATGGGCGGGTCTGATCACCGCGGTGGTGCTGGCGTTTTACAGAAAAAGCCTCATCGTTGTGGCCACGGGAGCCTGTCTGGCAGTATTGCTGGTGGAAATGTGTCTGTAAATATATTCATCTGCATATCATAGGATATACAGAATTATAAAAAAGTAAACCACAGTGTTGCGCATTGAGCCCCGCCTGTGAAAGAGCGGGGAGCTTTTGGCAGACGCTGTGGTTTTTTTATGAAAAATGGCTTCCTTTGAAATAAAAATGTTTCACAGGGAGTGCACTGCGGTGGCAAGGCTTCATGTTGTCTGGTGGGGGCCATGCAGTTTAACGTACAGAGAAAGAAAAAGAAAGAAAAAGAAAACGTTTTATTCAGGGCAACTTTTCTATACAATAAAAATAAAATGCCTGAACTATATCAGGAAGGACATCTTGGAAGACCTAAGGAGGAAGACCGGTGGAACGACTAGTAAAAGAGCGGATGGTTTTTGATCATGTGCAGGTACAGACCAGAAAGAAGAAGGAAGCGCTGCGTCTGATCAGTTATCTTTGTGCAAAAGAAAGCGGAATATATGCAGGAAAACTGCTGGAAGCTTTTGAAAAAAGAGAATATTTGGATTCTACCGGCTGCGGAGAAGGAATTGCGGTGCCCCATGCCCGGGTCAGCGGAGTGAAGGAGCCGCTGGTGGTGGTGATTCGTTTTGAGTGGAAGGTAGAGTGGGATTCCCTTGATGGAAAACCGGTGGATCTGGTCTTTGCCATTATCACGCCACAGGAAGATGAAGATAACCGTTATCTGACGGTACTGTCTTTGCTGTTTCGAAGACTGATGGATGAACGGTTTGTGGACAATCTGAGAAAATGCAGCGATAAAGATCAGCTTTACCAGTACATTATCCGGGAAACTGTATAAAAACACATGATTCTTTTGTGAAACCATATTTGGGGAAATTCGGACAGGTATCCGGAAGAGTCGGAGAAAAAGCAAAAAAAGAAAATAAAAAAGAAAAAGGAGCAGAAGAATGCGGCAGTTAAAAATTGTCGGGGTGACCAAATGTCCCACCGGGATCGCACATACCTACATGGCTGCAGAACGTCTGGAAAAAACAGGAGAAAAACTGGGATATAAAATCCAGATCGAGACGCAGGGCTCGCAGGGAACGGAAAACCTCCTGTCAAAAAGAGAGATAGAAGAAGCAGACTACGTGATCATCGCTGCGGATATTGCCGTAGATGGGGTGGAGCGATTCGCAGGGAAAAAGGTGCTGAAGACGCCGATAAAACCTGTGTTGCGAAACACAGAAAAAGTATTTGCCAGTCTGGAAAACGAGGCCGTGACGATGGAGAAAACGCAGGGAGAAGACGAGGAGAACATCATGGAAAACGTTGCCTTTCCTGTGATGAAGAAGGGAGAGCAGGTGGCCGCCCTGCAACAGTTGATGAACGGGGCCTCCTATATGATTCCCTTCGTGGTGGTAGGAGGAATGTTCATTGCCTTCTCCCTGACCTTCGGCAGCAAAGCTTCGGCCGGCGGCATGGTGGTTTTTTCGGATTTCTGGCACAGGATCAAAGCCATAGGCGACATCGCCTTTGCCATGATGTATCCGGTTCTTTCCGGATTCCTCGCTTTTTCCATTGCCGGAAGGGCGACTTTTGCTCCGGCTATGATCGGCGCCATGATCGCCATGGATGGAGAATTGCTGGGAACCGGAGAAGGAACAGGGTTTCTGGGCTGTATCATCGTCGGTTATCTGGTGGGCTATCTGGTCAAATGGATGAACACCTGGAAAGTACCAAAAGCCATGAAGCCGATGATGCCGATATTTATTATTCCGCTGTTGGGTGTGGCCCTGACGGCCTTCGTCTTTATCTGTATTCTCGGTAAGCCGATTGCTCTGATGATGAGCAGTCTGAACCATATGCTGGTGGTTTTATCCGCCAGCCCGCAGACCGCCATTTTGCTGGGACTGGTGCTGGGCGCCATGGTCGGTGTGGATATGGGTGGCCCGATCAATAAGGTGGCTTTCTTTTTTGGGGTGGCTTCCATTGCGGAAGGAAATCCGCAGATTATGGGAATTGCTTCCACAGCCATAGCGGTGGCGCCCATGTCCATGGGAATCGCTTCCCTGGTTGATAGAAAAAAATTTTCCAAAGAGGAACAAAGCGCCGGGTTTTATACCATTTTTATGGGCGTCATCGGAATCAGTGAAGGCGCCATACCTTTTGCCATAGCAGATCCTGGAAATGTCATTCCCTCCGTGGTTCTGGGCTCGGCGGTGGCCGGCGCCGCAGCGGCGGTGGCAGGAATCACCTCTTCCGTACCGCACGGGGGATTTATCATTGGTCTGCTGGGAGCAACCAATTACGTTTTGCGATATTTTCTCTGTATCCT
>ENA-ORTP01001274-ORTP01001274.1-human-gut-metagenome-genome-assembly--contig:-NODE-1274-length-26832-cov-4.448370_pt1 | contig 26832 bp, 26 predicted proteins | sample MGYA00241913_ERZ509190 | MGnify/ENA primary metagenome ERZ509190 (study PRJEB26280, sample SAMEA2338839) | human gut metagenome | biome: human gut; feature: human-associated habitat; material: faeces...
CTGCGACCTCCTGGTCCCAAACCAGGCGCTCTAGCCAAGCTGAGCCACACCCCGTTATTCGCTTTTGTGCCGTTTTCTCCGTGACACAATAGCTATTATACATAAGGGGATACCAATTGTCAACAACAAATTTCAATTTTTTTAAAAAAATTTTTTCGCACCTTCTCCAACCTTTGCGAAAGCCCGAAAATACGCTATAATATCCATATTCTATAAGAAAGCAGAGGTACTTATTATGTGGGCTTACAACGAAACATTTTATCAAATTTACCCGATTGGATTCTGCGGTGCCCCGACTCACAACGATGGCATCTGCGTTCCGCGTATTCTGAAATTGAAAGACTGGAGCAGTTATCTGGAGAATCTGCAGATCGGTTCTGTTCTCTTAAATCCGATTTTCGAATCTGACAATCACGGTTATGATACCAGAGACTTTAAAAAGGTGGACTGCCGCCTTGGAACCAATGAAGATTTTCAGGATGTCTGTGACGATCTGCATAAGCATCATATCAAAATCGTGCTGGACGGAGTTTTCAACCACGTTGGACGCGGTTTCTGGGCATTTCAGGACGTTCAGGAAAAGAAGTGGGATTCTCCTTATAAAGACTGGTTCTACATCAATTTTGACGGTGACAGTTGTTATCAGGACGGATTCTGGTATGAGGGATGGGAAGGACATTTCGAACTGGTCAAACTGAATCTGCAAAATCCTGCAGTCACAGACTACTTATTAGACTGTGTCCGCTTCTGGATCGAAACATTTGATATTGACGGACTTCGCCTGGATGTGGCATACAGTCTGGACCATAACTTTATGCGGAGACTCCGCTCATTTTGCGAAGAACAAAAGCCTGGATTTGTTCTGATCGGTGAAGTACTATTCGGTGATTATAATCTGATTGTAAATGATGAGATGCTGCACAGCTGTACCAATTACGAATGCTACAAGGGAATCTATTCCAGCCTGAACAGCATGAATCTGTTCGAGATCGCACACTCCCTGAATCGTCAGTACGGACCGGAACAATGGTGTATCTACCGTGGAAAGCATCTGATGAGTTTTGTGGATAATCACGATGTCACACGGATTGCCAGCATCCTGACAACCCCTGCACACCTGCCTCTGGCTTACGGTATTTTATTCGGTATGCCGGGAATTCCCTGTATTTATTATGGAAGCGAATGGGGCGAAGAAGGTATCAAGACTCCGGACAATGACTATGCGCTTCGTCCATGCTTTGAGGCGCCAAAACCGAATGCACTGACTGATTTCATCCACCGACTGATCACACTTCGACAAAACAGTGATGCCCTCTGCAATGGAGGATACCGCAATATCTCAATCACAAACCATCAGCTTGTCTTTGAACGCCGTACAGGGCAGGAACGGATTCTGATCGCCATCAACGCGTCTGAGAGCGATTTCACGATCCATCACGGAGAATTGCTCGGAACATTCACCGATCTGCTGAAAAGCGGTTCTGGGAATATCTCACAGACGCTGAATGGCTCTCTGAATCTTCCGGCTTACAGCGTACAGTATCTCCAGGTTATGGAGGACAGCTGTATGAAAAGCGATATCGATATAGCATAACAGTGAAAGTAATGACCTATAATTGAAATGGCAGGTGACGAACGATGATTACATGCAGAGATATAAACAACCTGAGATTAGACGGAGTCGAGCTTCTGACCGGTGAAGCGGGCTTGGAACGCATGGTATCCTGGACATACATAGTGCAGACAAAGCCATATAAAGATCATATGAATCCGGGCAATTTTGCGCTTCTGGTCGTGGATTCTCTGCGATATTCAATCGAGGATGCATACACTGCAATGCTCGAGCTGAACGAGCTTGGAATATCAGGACTTGCAATCTCAGTTGAGGAGGACAAGGAAGCAATTCCACAGCAGATGATCGAGAAGGCAAAGGAATTGAAACTGTCGTTGTTCTATATACGGTGGGAGGGTGCAACGTTTGTTGACATCGCACAGAGTATCGGTGAACTGATTCTGGAAACCGAAGTGGACAACAAGCGAACCGGAGATTATCTGTACAACTTGTTATTCGGGTACGAGGTCAATGATAAGTATATCGAGAAGATTTCCGCACAGTTTGGGCTGACGTTTGACCGGCCGTATCGTGTTGGTGTTATTGTGATTGACCGGAAGTACGGCATGAATCTGGAACAGGATGAGCATACCTATGTTTATTATACGGATTGCCTGAATCGCGAGGTACTTCACATGAAGAAAAAACCGATGTATATGCGGTTTCTGAACAAATTTGTGTTGCTTTTTGAGGCAAAGGAAAATAAGGAGACAGAACACCAGATTGAGCAGATTCTTAGAGAGCTTGATAGTCGGACGCCTTTTGCGGGGGTAATCCACAGTACCTGTATTTTGGGAGCGGCTTATACGAAGCCGGCGGATTTCGGAATAAGTTATCAGGAGGCGAAAAATCTGATCCCGAAGAAAGACATGCTGCCGAATCCGACGAACAAGAAGGTTCTGAGTGCAAGCTCTATGGGAATCTACAAATATATGTTCAACAGTGGTAATCAACAGGAAATTCTTAATTACTGTAATGAAAAGCTGAAAAACCTGGAGATGTATGACAATGCAAACGGTTCTTTCCTGATTGACACTTTGGTGAATTACTATATGTGCGGATTCAATGTCGGAAAGACGGCAGAGATGATGTATGTGCATCGGAATTCCCTGCAATATCGTCTGAAAAAGATTGAAGAAATACTGGAAATCAACCTTGATGATTCGATGGAATATCTGGATCTGGTCAACTGCATTCTGGTAAAAAGGCTGATGTTTCATTAGTAACTGTGCAAAATGCACAGTTAAATTGTACGGGATTACTATTGCAAAGAGGCTTTTCGAAGTATATCATACTCAATAAGCAAAGGCGCTAGAGAATTTTATTTCTCCGGCGCCTTTTTTATTCTCTATACGGGAACTCCAGAGAAATCACTCGGATAGAGGGCAAGACAAAAAAGAACAATCAGAAACAAAGCTTCAAGACATAAGGGAGGAAATCAATATGAAAAGCAGAAAAATCGCAGCATTGGCACTTACAGGAGTGATGGTTGCCATAAGTTTATCAGGATGCGGAGCATCCGATAAGAAAGCATCGGAAGCATCACAGGCTTCTTCAACAACGGATTCCAATAAGAAGGTCTTAAGAGTTGGTATGGAATGTGCATACGCTCCATTCAACTGGACGCAGGACACCGACACGACACCTGATGGAAGTAAAGCAGTCAAGATTTACGATTCTGATTATTATGCATACGGATATGACGTAGCAGTCGCACAGATGCTTGCCGATCAGATGGGAATGGAGCTTGAGATTCATAAGGTTGAGTGGTCATCCATTGGTATTTCCCTGGACGCGGGCGATTATGATGCAATCATCGCAGGCATGGGCAAGACGGCAGAGAGAGACGCATCGTATGCATTTACCGAGCCTTATTATTACAGAAATAACTGTATCGTAGTAAAGAAGGGTGGAAAGTACGCCGATGTCAAAGGGCTTTCCGATCTGGCAGGAACAGGCTGTAAGGTTACCACACAGTTAGGAACCGGCTGGATTTCACTTCTTGATCAGATTGAAGGTGCTGAGCAGTCCGGTAACTTCGAGACAACTTCAGAGTGCTTTATGGCAATCTCGAATGGAAGCGCTGATGTATGTATCGTTGACCTTCCGACTGCGGAGTCCGCAGCACTTACCAACGATGATCTCCAGATCATTCAGTTAGATGAGAATGATGGATTTACAGGAGATGATGAGATGGTTAACGTATGTATCGCAACAAGAAAAGATGATACCAGGTTGAGAGATCAGATTCAGGATGCGATGAATGCAATCGGCTGGAATGATAAGGACAAGATGGACGAGCTGATGAACACCGTATTAACACAGCAACCAGCAGCTAACTAACGAATAAAGGTTTGAAAGGTAGAGAGATATGATTTTTGAAAGTCCAAGTAATTCATTTGAATGGATGATATTTCTGGCGCAAAAGTACTCAAGCATGTTCGCCAAGGGAACCTGGCTGACACTGTATATTGCAGTGACCGGCACATTGCTTGGCTTTGTACTGGGATATATCGTAGGTATTGTAAATGATATAAAGCTCAATGAAGGCGACACTGTTATTAAGAAATTTCTGATTCGGATCATGAAAGTAATATTTACCGTTTATGTTGAGGTATTCAGAGATACACCTATGATCGTACAGGCAATGATCGTATATTTCGGAATTCGTCAGATGGGATTTGAAAATCTGACACCAGTATTTGCAGGTATTGTCGTAACGGTATTAAATACAGGAGCATACATGGGAGAAACCGTAAGAGCCGGAATCGGTTCGATTGATTTAGGTCAACGCGAAGGCGCATGGGCAATGGGAATGTCGCCATTTAAGACTATGCTCTATGTTGTACTTCCGCAGGCTTTCAGGAATATTATTCCTGAGATGGCAAATACGTTTCTGACAAACCTAAAGATGACATCGGTATTAAATGTTATTGCAGTACAGGAACTGTTTATGGCAGCGAAAACTGTCGGTGGAAACTATTACAAATACTTCGAATCATACCTTGTTATCGCCGTCATCTACTTTGTTCTTTGCTTTGTATTTGACAAGCTGTTCAAGCTGATTGAGAAAAAGATGCAGGGTAAGACCGATTACGCACTTGCAATCGAGTACATGGATAATCAATAGGAGGAACGCTATGAGTGAGTCAGTAATTTCAATTAAAGATCTGAGCAAATCATTTGGAGATCATGAGGTCTTAAGAAAGATTGATATCAATGTGAATGCCGGAGAAATCATCTGCATCGTCGGTTCTTCCGGATCCGGTAAATCTACACTGCTTCGATGTATCAATAAGCTGGAAAAGCAGACCTCTGGTAAAATACTTTACCATAATAAGGAAGTCCGCGATGTGCAGAAAGAGATTAATGAGTATCGTTCAAAAGTTGGAATGGTATTCCAGTCTTTTAATCTATTTAACAATATGACCGTGTTGGAGAATTGCATGCTTTGCACAAGAAAGGTGCTGCATCTGCCGAAAGAGGAGGCATTCAACAGAGCAATCAAACATCTGAAAAATGTCGGCATGGCACCATACATTAATGCAAAACCCACACAGTTGTCCGGTGGGCAAAAGCAGCGCGTTGCAATTGCAAGATCACTTTGCATGAATCCAGAAGTACTTCTGTTTGATGAACCGACCTCAGCTTTGGACCCGGAGATGGTCGGAGAAGTATTAAATGTAATGAAAGAGCTTGCAAAGACAGGACTTACCATGATTATTGTGACACATGAGATGGCGTTTGCCAGAGATGTGTCAACAAGAACAATCTTTATGGATTCCGGATATGTTGCAGAGGATGCGGCTCCGTCAGAATTATTTACAAATCCTAAGAATACAAGAACTCGTGAATTCCTGAGTCGGTATCTGGCTGGTTAAAAAGGAGGACAAAGAAAATGGATAAATTTATAGTTACATTTGCGAGGGGATTTGGAACAGGTGGTAAGGCAATCGCATCACAGCTCGCAAAGGATCTTGGGATTCACTGCTACGAAAACCGGATTCTGACTTTGGCAAGTCAGTTAAGCGGACTTCCCGAAAATGTGTTTCAGGAGGTCAATGAGAAAATGCGTGAAACAGGTGGTTTTACCAGCTTCTTAAGAGGACTTCCGCGATCTAAACATTATATTACACGAAATGAAAAATTTGTTTCCGATGATAGATTGTTTGAATATCAGAGTCAGATCATTCGTGAGCTGGCGGAGAAGGAATCGTGTGTGATAGTCGGAAAATGTGCCGATTATGTACTAAGGGACAAACCGAATGTGGTCAATATTTATATAGAAGCGCCACGGGTCTTCTGCGTGAATCGCACAATTGCAAATATGGGAGTTACAGAAGCTGTCGCAAATGCAACCATCGAGCGTACTGACAGATTTCGTGCGGATTACTACAAATACTATACACACGGAAATTATTGGACAAATCCTGTGAACTATGATCTGACTCTCAACAGCGAACGCGTTGGCATAGAAAATTGTGTCAAAACAATTGAACAGTACCTGATCATTAAAGGATTAATAACTGCAGACATGATCAAGCCCGCAGGGGAAATAGAATAAACACTACTATTGGTGCTAAGGAGGATATCTAATATGAAATTAACAGACACCGGACTAACTGTACAGGACATTAAAGACAAAGTAAATACGTACATGATCGAGACATATGAGAGAATGGATTTTCTGTGTGAGACGGCCAGGGATCAGTACATGTATGATGAAAAAGGCGAGAAATACCTTGATTTTTACGCTGGAATTGCGGTAAATTCTGCAGGTAACTGTAACGAAAAAGTTGTGGCAGCCGTAATTGATCAGGTACAGGATGTTATGCATACCTTTAACTATCCTTACACAATTCCGCAGGCTTTGCTTGCAGAGAAGGTATGCACCACAATCGGAATGGACAAGATCTTCTTTCAAAACTCCGGAACTGAGGCAAATGAGGCAATGATTAAGATGGCACGTAAATATGGTATTGAGAAGTATGGTCCGAATAAATATCATATCGTGACTGCCAAAAATGGTTTTCACGGACGTACCTTTGGTGCGATGTCTGCCACAGGACAGCCCGGTAACGGATGCCAGATTGGTTTTGGTCCTATGACATATGGTTTCTCTTATGCTCCGTACAATGACCTGAAGGCGTTCAAGGATGCATGTACAGAGAACACGATTGCCATCATGATAGAACCGGTGCAGGGTGAAGGTGGTGTTCATCCGGCAACGCAGGAATTTATGAGCGGGCTGCGTGAGTTCTGTGATGAAAACGGCATGCTTCTTCTGATCGATGAGGTTCAGACCGGATGGTGCAGAACCGGTAAAATCATGAGTTACATGAACTACGGAATTAAGCCGGATATCGTGTCTATGGCAAAGGCTTTGGGCGGTGGTATGCCGATCGGTGCTATCTGCACAACCGAAAATGTGTCAAAAGCATTTTCTGTCGGTTCTCATGGAACAACCTTTGGTGGACATCCGGTTAGCTGTGCGGCAGCATTAGCAGAGGTAAATGAATTACTAGACCGAAATCTGGCTGATAATGCAGCTAAGATGGGAGAATATTTTAAGAAGAAGCTGGAAACGCTTCCGCATGTGAAGGAAGTAAGAGGACAAGGTCTTTTGGTGGGCGTAGAATTTGATGATACGATAAGCGCAGTAGAAGTTAAGCATGAGTGTCTGCACAGACATCTGCTGATTACGGCAATCGGTACACATACGATTCGCATGGTTCCACCACTCATTATTGCGGAAAAGGATTGTGACGAGGCATATGAGATTATTAAAGCATCTGTAGTTGAGCTTACAAAATAGAAGGGATGATAGAATGGACAGCTTTTCATTTACGATTCCTCAGAATATTAAATTCGGAGCAGGTACGTTAGATCTGCTCCCGGATCTAGCAAAAGAATTGGGCAAAAGCAAAGGATATATTATTTCCGGTCCTCATCTGAACAAGATCGGAATGGTGGCAAAGTGCCGGAAGGCATTAAAAAATGCCGGCATGGAAAGCGAATGTTTTACGGAAACAGAAGGAAACCCAAGTACCGATACCGTTGTGAAAGCGACGGAAGGTTTCAAGAAAAGTAAAGCGGATTTCATTGTTGCATTTGGCGGTGGCTCTCCGCTTGATGTTGCTAAGGCAGTGGCTGTACTTGCAACGTATGGTGGCAACATTGTTGATTATGAAGGTGCAGGTAAGGTTATGGGGCCGGTTGTTCCCATGATTGCAATTCCGACGACTGCCGGAACCGGCTCCGAAGTAACTGCATTCTCTGTGATTACCGATCACTCCAGGAACTATAAACTGACCGTAGTAAGCAACTATCTATTACCAGCGTATGTGATACTTGATCCGGATCTGATTGCTACGGTTCCGGCAAATACAGCAGCGGCCTGTGGCATTGATGCGATGGTACATGCATTGGAAGCTTATATTTCAAAGGCAGCATCTCCTTTTTCCGATATTTTTGCAAGAGAAGCTCTGCGGTTAATCGGCGGAAGTATACGGGATTATGTGGCAGACAGAAGCAATCCTGCCGCATGTGAAAGCATGATGGTCGGATCGCTTTTTGCCGGAATCGCATTCTCTCATGCGAGACTTGGCAATGTGCATGCAATGAGTCATCCGGTCAGTGCATATTTTGATGTGCCGCATGGTGTGGCAAATGCGATTCTGCTGCCGACGGTGGTAGATTTCAACAAGGATGCCGCAGATCCGGAAAAGTACCGTTATATCTATGGTTGTATAAGCAAAGATATGGGGGCAGATATTAATTTTACACCGGACATGCTTGCGACAGAAATCCGGATGCTGAATTACGAGCTTGGAATTTTGCCGACACTCAGTGATATCGGGGTCACGAGTGATAAATTTGAGCAGATGGCGGATGATGCGATGAAGAGCGGTAATATTCAGTGCAATCCACAATTCACAATGAAAAATGATATCTTAAAGTTATATGAACAAGCATTTTAAAAGAATAAATTTGATTGGTGTCACAGGGGAGATTATAAGCTCCCCTGTGACAGAGTTTGATTTCTTCTAATAGTTTGGACAATCAAACCCATTTCAAAACAGCCCCTAATCTTCTTTTCTTCTATATGGCACATGATAGTTCCGACACCATTCTTCTGCTGTATTGATATAAGTTCGATTTCTGTAGTCATAATAAATCTGGCTGATTCCCAGATCATTTATTTTATCTTTAAAACACCTGTATGGATGCCTTCTTCTGAGCGCATCAAACAGTACTTCAGAAACTCTTTGATTCCCAATCTCATACGCAAACTTCTCCATGATCCTTTTTTCATGAAGTTCATACTGATTCTGCAATCTGACATAATCCTCCGTCTCATCAATTTCTTCCCAGAGCTCCTGATCTTCTTCACAGGCTATGTACGGATCTTCCGCCAAAGCAACAATTTCACCTGTTCGTGTATCCAAAAATTGTGCCCATCCGTCCATACACTCTTCAAATGCATCTGCAATATCTTCCAGATAAACTGCCTTTGATGCAGCTGTACCAGAATACTTTGCAAAAAGTGTCAGATACTCATCTTCTACTTCAGCAAAAGGCCTGACTGTATAATCCAGATCAATCTGCAAATCCGGGATTTCTCCATATTGCACTTCTCCCAACAGATTTTCAAGATCATACAAGAGCATCGCATGATCGATTTCATTTAACTGTGCCTAATACTCTGGCAATTCCTTCTTAAAGGGTGTCGGCACATCCGACATATAACACTCGCTGGCATCATGAAGCAGACAGGCAAGTACCATACGGTCCGACAGACCTCTTGCTGCGGCTTCCTTTGCACAACAAATACAATGCTGCCCTACTGACCAGAAGGTCTGTACATGACCATTTCCTCTGCAGATCAGAGAAAGGGCATGTGCAATATCCTGTATGCTGATCAGATCCGGATTCGGCTGTGTTGGGTTAAAGTATTTTCCTGTATATGTAGTTATATATTCGCTCATTGTATTTTTACCTTCCTTATCTTTTTGGAAAAACCAAATATCATTTTATTCGATATTACATTCAGGATATCATAGGAGGAAGATATATCGTACATTTTTTCTCCGATTTCTTCCTGAAGATTCTCTTTCATTAATGCAAAATATTTCAGAAACTTGCTACCAATCCCGAACATTATGTGCTCCATCCCGGTAAAGACTTTCCACGTAATCGAAAACTGGGATTCCACGAATAATTAACCGGGTCTGTGAAAAAGCACTGATGTATGCGTTTCAGAATCAGAAACAATTGATTGATGATTACATGATTAAGTTTGTTGTGGAACACGAGATGCTTGGAATGGTAGAAAGTTAAGAAAACGAGCACCAACTGATGTGAGCAATTTGGTGACAGCTCATGAAATCACTAACATAATATCTTTGGCGTAATTAGTACGAAAATCCACCATTGTTAAAAGAATCCCCTGGATCGTCAGTTTCCGGTTCAATCTCTTCTTTACCATAGAAATAGTCCTGTGATCAACTGCTGAAGTCCTTTAACCGGCAGATATGCAGCTTGTACAGGTATCAAAACCATATCAGAAGCCACTAATGCATTGATGGTCATCATGCCCAAACTCGGCATACAATCAATTAAGATATAATCGTATCGTGATCGCATCGTATCAATATATTCCTTCATGATCAGCTCTCTGCTCATTACATTACTCATGGTTACTTCTAAAGCAGATAACTCAATATTAGCTGGTAGGAGATCAATCTGTTCCTTATGATGTAAAATTCCTTCTTCTTCTCCAATTTCCTCGTCATTGATAATGCCCATCATAATAGTTGCAAGAGTAGTTCCAATATCATCCGGTTCTACATATCCAAGACTTGCAGTTAGGCTTCCCTGTGGATCCGCATCAATCAACAATACCTTCTTTCCCTGTCTCGCCAATCCAACTCCAAGATTTAAAGTCGGAAAATACAGCCTCTGATATGCAATTTTTTTTGGCTTTAGAGAAAAATTATGTATTATCGTTCAAATTGTAGCACAGGTACAACATATCTATAATTTTTTGTTTATCCGTCCCTCTAATGCCTAATGATTTTAAATCCACTGTTTCATCAGCTATTTCAGATAAGAACTTTTTCATATCCTCTGCTATTTCCGAACTGAGAACTTGCCTTGTATTGGCTGTGATTAACTGTGCTAATCGGAACACATCGTTTTTATGTTTCTTTATATTTTTGCTGTCAACCTGCTCTCCATTCAACTTGCGTTCTTTTAAATCCAGCCACGCTTTTGCCTTAAATGGTATCAGGCAAGTCGGACTTAATACCGGAATGCCATCAACCATCATTTGTCCGGTTTTTAGCAATTCATAATACGCTTCGTTTAGAAGGATTGCCGACAAGCTGGAGATTTCATCGTCTATCGGAAGCGGTGTGAGAACTGCATCATCTTCCAATATAATAAAATCTGGATTTCTGGAAAATATTTCTATCATGTATGGATATTCTTTGCTTTTCGGAGATGTGAAACGATAAAACTGTGCATTTCCGGTACTTTTATTCAAATGCTCATATCCTGCTTCCTTGACATACTCCCAAAACTGCCTGCCGAACTCCGCTGTTATGGATTCAACAATCAGTACAATATCTACATCTTTTGTAGCCCGAAACGGTAATTCTTCGTTTTCCATAATCAAATCGCAAGCTGTTCCACCGATGACGACATATTGATTTTCAAAACCCTGAAATCTTTCCTTAAATTTTGTAAATCCGCTGACCATTACTCCTGCAACCTTCTTTCCTGCAATTCATCTACTGCTTCTTCAATTCTCTCATCGTTTGTATCTCCAAAAGATAAAACAATGGAAATATCGTCAGCACTGTTATCCTCCGAAAATTGTTTCGGGTTGTATGCCCATAATTCAAGTCTGACCTGTTTATCCGGATCTATCAGTTCATCTGTCAGCAAAGTTTTATCATAATCTTTCTCACTAATTGCATAGGTAAAAACTCGGCTGGGATTTAGCATTGTTTTTTCAGAAAGTGCCGTTTCCCCTGCAAAGACCATGTTTTCTGTAACTTGCGCCTTATCTATATATCCTGCTTTGCGGACAGGCGTCGTCAAATATACTTTTGCTTTTTCAAATAATTCATCTCGCTTATATTTTGACTCAATAAACTTATTGACACCGTCTTTTGCTACCAAAAACAAATCCGTCGTTTCCAACTGCTTTACTGCTCTGGTCAATGTCATTGCTGTAAATGGAAGCACTTTTCCGGCTTCTGAAATATACAATCGTTTTTTCTTACTGTACAGATAAAATAAAAACAACTGCTGCGTGGAGTAAACAAACTTACCCGTCAGCTTTTGGGGTTCTTTTTCATCAGAAAGCATTGTCCCAATGAAAGGAAGAAAGACCTGCTTATCAGTAATAAACGGTATATTATTTTCTATAAGACTTTTTCTTCGATAATTAGATACTGTCGCAAGTTCAAAGACGACTGGCACATTATCAATTTGCTGTATTTTTGCAATTTGTTTTTTCAATGCCGGAAGTGTGGCAAGTTCTTCTGTTGGAGCAAGCATTATACAGCATCTGTTTCCAATATATGCTGTATGAAAATCATAACTCCCTGCAATATAAACAGGCAAAGAATCCTGATGATTCCATGCTTCATATTTTATAGAAATCCCGAATACGCTTGTAAACATATTTCTCGTTCTCCTTTTAACTCATTTTCTTTCATTTTAACTTTTGCAATGTTAAAAGTCAAGTTTTTGAGTTATTTTGATTTTTCTAAAATTCTTTTCTCTCACACCATGTATTTTTCCCCGGGAGTTTGACAGTTGAATAGTGGAAAAAGTACTTGCAGGTCGCATAAAACCTGCTTTTTTTATGTCAAATTTTCTGTTTTTATAGCTGTTATTTTATGTTATTGTATGGTATAATAAGGGATAGGAGGGATGACAGATGAATCTTCATATAACAAAATCTAAAAATGCAGAGTCCTTTTATATCTGTAAATCTTATACAAAAGCAAATGGCAGCACTACTTCAGCTATCGTCCGCAAGCTGGGAACCTTAGAACAACTTTTGCCTGAACATGGTCCTACAAGAGATGATGTCCTTGCATGGGCAAAAAACGAAGTGAAAATAGAAACTGAAAAATATAAAAAAGAAAAAGAAGCACAGACAGTATTAATCCCATTCCATGCCGATAGACAATTAGACTATAACAAACAGGTCTTTTTCCGTGGAGGCTATCTGTTTCTTCAATCTTTTTATTATCAACTGCAAATGAATAAAATCTGCCGGAAATTAAAACAAAAATATAAATTCAAATATGATATCAATGCGATCTTGTCTGATCTGATTTATGCAAGAATCTTAGAACCTTGCAGCAAGCGTTCTTCTTACAAAGTTGCATCTGAATTCTTAGAAAAACCGTCCTATGAACTTCATGATGTATACCGGGCATTGGATGTACTTGGTACAGAATGCGATCTTATTCAGGCCGAAGTTTATAAAAACTCCCATTTTCTTGGAGAAAGAAATGACAAGATCCTTTATTATGACTGCTCGAATTATTACTTTGAAATTGAGCAGGAAGATGGAAATAAAAAATACGGCAAAAGCAAAGAACACAGACCAAACCCGATCATCCAAATGGGATTATTTATGGATGGTGATGGGATTCCGCTTGCCTTTTCTCTTTTTCCGAGAAATGCAAACGAGCAGATCTCCCTCAAGCCGTTAGAAAAGAAAGTTCTTGAAGATTTTGGTTGTCAGAAGTTTATTTATTGCAGTGATGTCGGACTTGGTTCTAAATCGATCCGAGAATACAATCACATGGGGGAACGAGCTTATATCGTAACCCAGTCCATTAAAAAATTGAAAAAGGACGAAAAAGAGTGGGCACTAAATCCTCAGGGCTTTAAAAGAGTATCCGATGATGCTCCTGTCGACATCACAAAACTATCGGAAGATGACAAAGGTCTTTACTACAAAGATGAGCCTTATACTACAAAGAAACTTCACCAGCGTTTGATTATCACTTACTCCCCTAAATATGCCCTCTATCAAAAATCCATTCGTGACAAACAGATTGAACGGGCACAAAAGATGCTGGATTCGGGAAACACAAAAAAGAACCGTAAGAACCCTAACGATCCGGCACGTTTCATCGGAACTCTGGCTGTTACAAAGGAAGGCGAAGCTGCTGATGTAAAACATTATCTGGATGAAAATAAGATCTCGGAAGAAGGTCAGTATGATGGGTTCTATGCAGTATGTACAGACCTCTTGGATGATGAAGTTGACGATATTTTAAAAGTAAGTGAAGGAAGATGGCAGATAGAAGAATGTTTCCGAATTATGAAAACAGACTTTTCTGCAAGACCCATTTATTTACAGGATGAAAACCGGATCAAAGCACATTTTCTAATCTGTTTTCTTGCATTGACCATATACCGCTTCCTTGAGAAAAAACTGGATGCGAAATATACATGTGAAGAATTATTAGATATTCTAAAAGAAATGAATTTCGCCGAAATACAGGAACAGGGATTCATTCCTTTATACAAACGAGAAAGAATTACGGATGATCTTCATGACGTCTGTGGTTTCCGAACAGATTATCAGTTCATAACAAAAAGTAAAATGAGAAATATTCAGAAAAAAAGTAAAGGGAAAGAATAAAATACTATAGTCCGCAACAACGGCAAAAATCGCTATAACCCAGTAAACATGAGGGATGCAGCGATTTTTTCTTTTTCTAACTGTCAAAGATGGGATTATAATCTCTCCATACAACACACTAATTTAATAATTCTTTCCGATTTACTACACCATTTTCGTATCAAACCACACCATTTTATGATATATTACGTCACTTTACTGTTTTTCAAAATCTTTCAAAGCACCAGCAAATACAAGGTTTCAAGAGGTTACATCAATTTATGGAAAAATGTTGTCAGAAAATCCAAACTTCTTTGGATAACCAAACATACTAAGCACCTATTGTATCAATTCAAAGTATTAATCAATCTTTTAATAAAAACTGATTCTTATTATACTCAATGAGTCCATCTTTTTGCATTTTAGAAAGCTCGTTGCACATGGTACTGCGGTCAACATTCAGATAATCTGCCAACTGTTGGCGGTTATATGGAATGAGAAAAGAATTACCTCCAAATTGTTTCGCACATTCTGAAAAATAAGACATTAATCGCCCACGTATAGATTTAGAACTGGTATGTTGAATCCTTTGGGAAAGTTGAAGACTTTTGTGCGCACAAACAGTCAACAAATTCTGTACAAGTTTTGTGTGAAAGATACAGGATTTGGAGCAGGTAGTCAGAACACGCCCTACATTTATAAATAATGCAGAAGTATCTTCTGCAGCAGACACTGTAACCAACATTGGTTGACCTGGAATACAGGCATATACTTCGCCAAATACAGAACCAGGGGCAACATTTCCCAAAACACTGCTATTTCCCCAAATATCATTGCACGATATCATCACCATGCCAGAGAGCACAATTCCTATATTTTCCGTGATACTTCCTTCTGAAAGGATCACTTCACCTTTTTTGTAGCTGTGCTCTGTAGCGTTAAGACAATTCAAAAGGTTTGTAATTTCAGCTGCTTCTAATCCGCGGAATAGTTGTGTATTAGATAAATTCACATTTTCTCCCTTCTGTTGTTATAACAACATACTTTGATTTTTAATTATATTATAATAACATTGGAAATACAAGAGAAAGGATGGATTTAGAATGATTCGTAAAATTATTCAGATAGATGAACAAAAATGTAACGGCTGTGGTGCTTGTGCTGAAGCATGTCATGAAGGTGCAATCGGCATGGTGAATGGAAAAGCAAGACTTCTGCGAGATGACTATTGTGATGGTCTGGGCGACTGCCTACCCACCTGCCCGACCGGCGCGATTTCCTTTGTGGAACGGGAAGCCGCCGCCTATAACGAAAAGGCTGTGCAGGAAAATATGAGAAAAAAGAAAGAACAGAGCCGTACTTCTGCTGACGTTCATGAGGGATGTCCTGGCAGCCGGATGCAGCGCCTTCAACATATGCAGGAATCAGCATCTCCCACTCAGGCACAGACCGCTTCACAGCTGGGACAGTGGCCCTGCCAAATCAAGCTGGTTCCGGTCAACGCCCCTTACTTTAACGGGGCTAAGTTGTTGATCGCGGCTGATTGCAGCGCATACGCCTACGCCAGAATGCACGAGGATTTTATGCGCGGGAAGATTACGCTGATCGGCTGCCCCAAGCTGGACAGTGTGGACTACAGCGAAAAGCTGACACAAATTATTCAAAACAACGACATCCAAAGCATGACCATTGTACGAATGGAAGTGCCTTGTTGCGGCGGACTTAAACTGGCGGCTAAAAAAGCTTTGCAAGCCAGTGGAAAATTCATTCCCTGGCAGGTCATCAACATCTCTGTTGATGGTAGGATTGACTTTGAATGACGGACATGTGTAAATGACAGCGTTTTTCCATTCCTACAAATATAATGCTTCTTTTGCCAATTACAGCCTTGCATCATTATACGCTGTGAAGGATATCTTCCTCGGTGTGTATCGTATGGAAGATGACAGCTGACATTGTATCCAAACGATCGAAAGACACATATACTAATACTGACACTATAGCAAGAGGTATCGTTATGCGAAATTGCAATCTGGGTGAGCATCCCAAGATCCGTGACTACGGCTCTGAACCGTTTGTTTTTAATATCAGACACGCAACCAATATAAATCATAACTTCCGCACGACACTTTGGACGGGGCAGGATATGCAGTTGACTTTGATGTGCATACCCGCATGTGGTGACATCGGTGTAGAAATACACCCCGACGTAGACCAATTCATTCGAGTGGAGAGTGGCAAAGCCAAAGTTTATATGGGTAGTTGCCGAAATCATTTGCAAGAACAGGCGTGCGTGGACGAAAATTTTGCAATTCTTATCCCCGCAGGTACGTGGCACAATATCGTCAATATAGGAGTTTGTCCGTTAAAACTCTATTCGCTCTACGCTCCGCCTCAGCATCCTTATGGTACGGTGCATCGCACGAAAGAAGATGCTGAACGCGAAGAACATTGATGCCATATGCATTCATTAGAATTGACGAGTACAGTAACAACGCTTAACATTAAGGAGAACACGCTAAAATTCATAACAAAATTAAAAACCATATGTTTTGCTGACAGGATCCTGAAAGAACGGAATCTCTGGCGGATAAAAGGTAAATACAAAGAATACAATGCCGCTAATACAAAGTATTACAAAGGCATATTCCGAAGGAATTCTGCACGTTTTGTTTCCCAGGAACATTTTGGTTTCTACTAAATACACCAATCCTGCCACTCCAAAAAAGATAACAATATTAAACCAATCCAGGGACTCTCCTATGATACCTGTGTAGGTGTAATATAGTGTGGGGATTAGTGCCATACCTGTTAATATACCTTTCAGTTTTATGCACCAAAATCGGGCGTATTCCTTCCCCCAAAAACTGTATTCAAAGAGAGCATATACAAGCATGGGAAAAAACAATAGTTTTATGTGTTCCCATATCGATTCATTCACCGGGGAGACAAGTGCCGCTACGATGCTTTCATTTGTCAAATCAAAAAGAAAATGAAAAGCCGTTCCTATAATAGCAGTAAAAGCAAAGCCTGCAATCTGCCAGTTGATGATTTTTTTCATATACCAGTACCTCATATATATTTTCTACAAACTAGTATATGTCTTTTACGCCAAAAACTTTCTACCAAAAAAATGAATTCCTTTTTATCAAAAGACACCTAAATGGTGTCTTTTGGTGCGAATTTTATTGTCACAGATGGGGTTTCTTTCTTTTGCCTCTTTCCGATAGCTATAAATTTTTGTTTATGTGTATGATAGCGATACTCCAACATCGCTCTTTCTTACTGCATATATTCTAAAACTTCTTCTTTATCCGGCATTACACGTAAAGCGCCTTTCCGTGTGGTTATAATGGAGGCACCAGCGTTGGCAAATACCAGCATCTCATGCAAATCTTTTTCTGTTAAGTTCTCTAGACCCTTTTCAAGTATGGTTCCCAAAACACAGCCCATAAAGGTATCGCCAGCCCCTGTTGTTTCAATAGTATTAGGATTCAAAAAAGCTTTTACTTCTATCATATGTCCTTTATAGTAAGCTCTGCTTCCATCTTTCCCCATAGAAACAAAGATTAAAGGAATCTGGTATCGTTCACAAATCCAACGTACACCCTCTGTATAATTCTTTTTTCCTGTCAGCCATATAATCTCATTATCAGAGATTTTAAGAATATCACAGTTTTTCAGCCCCCACAGCACCTGCCCTCTTGCTTCATCCATGTTTTTCCAAAGCGGTGGACGCAAATTTGGATCAAAAGAAATTATACAATCAGACTTTCGTGCAATCTGTACCGCTTTTTTTGTAGCTGCCCTCACTCCTTCATGTGTCATAGACAGCGTGCCAAAATGAAACATACGTGAATTAGCAATGAGATTTTCCGGCACTTCATCTTCTGTAAGCATCATATCTGCCCCCGGATTCCGATAAAAAGAAAAATCTCTGTCTCCATCTTCTAAGGTATGTACAATAGCTAATGTAGTATGAATCTTTTCATCCACAAGAAGGAAGCCATTCTCTATTCCTACTTCTTCAATAGCTACTTTTAGTTGCCTTCCAAATATGTCATTTCCTACTTTTCCAACAAAAGCGGTTTTATAACCAAGTTTAGAGAGCATGGCAAGAACATTACAAGGAGTCCCTCCTGGATTTGCCTCAAATAAAGGGTTTCCTTGTTTACTAAAACCATTTTCCGTAAAATCAATCAACAGTTCTCCCATAGCTGTTACATCATATTTTTTCATACGCATTATTCCTGCAAATCGTATTTTATAACATTCATTTTTACCTTGCCTTCTGTTAAAAAGGTAATGCCCTCTGCTGCTGGATCTGTATAAAGAGTTGCGGATAATACTTGCTCGCCATGATTGACAAATACTTCCACACTATACTGATCCAAAATAACCCTCATTTCCAATTTTCCATTATAACTATTTACCTGGCACTTTCTCTCATGCACCGTATCTTTGCTTGCACCGGAAAACTTTCTATCAATCTCCAAAAGAGATTCTTGGGGCCAGAAGCATACAGATGTATAGTGTTCCTCATTTTGAGCAAACTGAAGCATAAATTTTTTATAAGAATCTTCCCCTGCACTAAGTTCTAATTCAAGGTCAATTTTTCTTCCTTTTATTCCTTCCAGCTTCATAGTTCCTTCAACAGTAACATCATGGTACACAACTTTCTCTTCTCGCAGCTCTTCCAATTCTCTAATCGGCCATTGATATAATCTTCCATTTTTAACAGAAATTTCCCTAGGAAGACTCATTTGCCCAAACCACTTTTTCTCTGGAGAATAAAACCCAACCGTATCCCAATTCTGCATCCAGCCAATCATAATCCTTCTTCCATCTGGCGCTATAACAGTCTGAGGAGCATAGAAATCAATTCCATAATCAATAGCATGGTTACTTTCTTCTTTAAAGGTATTTGTACTTTTATCTAAATCCCCAACGAAACAAACTGTACCGTTACCATTGTGATATTCTAATCCTTTTCCCTGCATATACTGAGGACTCACAAGCAAAATATATTTTCCATCCAGTTCAAAAAAATCCGGACATTCCCACATTTTTCCAAACCGATTTCTGTTTTCAGCCAACACACTTACAAATTCCCACTTGAACCCATCCAGACTGGAATAAAGCAAAATCTGACCACTTCCATCTGCAGGACGGTTTCCTACTACACAGGCAAAACTTCCATCTTCTTTTTTCCAAACTTTTGGGTCTCTGAAATCCACTTTGCTGCTGCCTTTAGGTATATGCTTTTCATCCAGTACGGGATTATTTTCATACTTTTCATAATTCGTACCATCTCCTACAGCAATACACTGAGTTTGAATTTCACAGTCCGTTCCGTCCTCCTGTGCTTTACGGGCTACCCCCGTATAAATCAAAAGTTGGCGCCCATCCGGCAGCGCAATAGCACTGCCGGAAAAACATCCTTCCTTATCATAATTCTCATCAGGAGCCAAAGCAGCCGGAACATATTCCCAATGAAGTAAATCATCGCTTACTGCATGTCCCCAATGCATAGAATTCCATCTAGTATCATATGGATAATACTGATAAAACATATGATACTTCCCTTTGTAATAAGAGAATCCATTTGGATCATTCATCCACCCTGTACGCGGTGAAAAATGAAATGCCGGTCTTTCCTCTTTTTTTATTACTTTTTCAGCTATTTCTTCATATTTTCTTGCCTTACACAACATCTGACTTGTCATAAAACTCTCCTTAACCCTATCCTTGCCACAAGCAATTACTTTGCAAGATAATCATCGAGGTATTTCTGTTTAATCTCAAGATATTTTTCCAGTCCTAAATCATTCAGTTTCTGAATGTATTCATCCCACTGGTCTTCCACTCCACCATTTAAAATCCAGTCTGCCTTTTTCTGTTCTGCATATTGTTTGATATCTGTTTCATATCTTGCCACAGCTTCTGCATCTTCCTGACTCATAAATACATTTGGATATACCATATCATATTTCATATCTGAAACATAACTTTTCACTGCTTCCATTCGTTCCTGTGCGTCAGAAGGACAAGTTGTATATACATCATAGTAACTATCTAACACTGCAAGTGGTCCTCCAACCATCTGCTGCACACGAACATCATACGGAGATTCATCTACAATTTCCAAATGCTTCAGTGTTCCTTCTTCTGTCATCTCGAAAACATTGGATTTTCCCTCTTCACCGTAAGTACCCCAGTTATTCTGTACAGATTGAACAGGGTCATACATTAAGTCAATCCACTTAGCTGCCAATTCTTGATTTACACATGCACTGGTAATAACACAACGTCCTGTTTGAAAACCTCCATCTGCACTTCCGCTCTGGCGAACTGCATTTACAATACCATCTGGACCTTCTAATGCGGGAAGCGGAATATAATCATCCGGATTCGATGCAATGCTTAAAATATCCCATCCAAAGAACAAACCATATCTTCCATTTTTGCCTTTTGCTGTGTAAGTAGCATAATCCTGTGTATATGCCTCTGGATCAATGAGATTTTCTTCCTGTAATTCGTGTAACCATGCAATTCCTTTTTTATATCCTTCGTCAGTTACAGAATAAAGCACTTCGTTCTTTTCATTCACCATAATATGATCTGCATTATCCCCATAACCAAATGCTCCCAGAATAAATCCAAGATCTTCATTTCCACCATTGATTCTACAGGACATAGGAATTACTCCTTGTACGTTTCCCGGATTCTTATCTCTAAACGCAATCAGTACCTTTTTCAAATCTTCAGTGGTTTTGGGAACTTCTAATCCTAATTCATCCAGCCATGTTTTATTAATATACGGCATACCACCAATCGCCTGAATTGCTTCTTTTCCTACTCCCAGCTGCTCAATCCATGGGAAAGAATAAATATGTCCATCTGGCGCTGTAATCAATTTAGTATATTCAGGATTTTCATCCAAAATTTTTTTCAGATTCGGCATATAATCCTCAATCATATTCTCCACAGGAACAATCACACCCTGTTTGGCATATTTCAAAAGATCTACGTTTCCCATATCTGCGTTAAATACAATGTCTGGAAGTGAATCTTTTTTTGCCAAAGCCAGGTTTCGTTTATCAACAAACTGGTCTTCCACATAACATGTCCAATCAATATCCACATTTGTTTTTTCCTTAATTCTTTGGAAAATCAACTTTTCTTCTGGATTCTGAGTAGAGATAGCTGCTGCTTTTGTCATCACTTTTAAAGAAGCTGATTCTTCCAATGGAAATGACACATCAGTCAAGATTTTCTGTTTTTCTTCTCCCTTTTTACCGCATCCTGCTAAAGAAACCAGAGAAACACCTACTAATGCTATACAAATTAATTTTTGAATTTTTTTATTCTTCATTTTCAATCTTTTCCTCCACACATTTTTAACCTTTTACAGAGCCAACCATAACACCTTTATCAAAATATTTCTGAAAAAATGGATACATAAGCAATAATGGCAAACTTGACACTACAATAGTGGCATATTTTAATTGCTCTGCTATTTTTGACATTTCAGCCGCACTTTGAATATCTGCTACCATACCAGGATCTGGTGTGTTCTGAATCAAAATTGAGCGTAATACGAGCTGCAATGGTTGTAAAGATGCATCCTCCAGATATATCATTGCATCAAAATAACTATTCCACATTCCAACAAACTGCCATAAGAAAATAACAGCAATAATAGGTTTACATACCGGAAGCAATATTTTAAAGAAATGAATGACCTCTGAAGCACCGTCTACTGCTGAAGCCTCTCTTAGCTCTGTTGGCAATGACTGATAATAAGTCCGCACCAGAATGATATTCCACACATTTACTGCTCCTGGCAAAATCAATGCCCAAATTGTATCAATCATCCCCAAATTACTAATCAGCAAATAAGTCGGCATTAATCCTCCACCAAAAAACATGGTAATTAAATATACTGTATTAATAAATTTTCTTCCTACCAGTTCCTTTTTAGACAGCGGGTATGCTGCGAGCAATGTAATAAAAACAGAAAATGTCGCAAAAATCAAAGAGTAAATCAAAGAATTTAAAAATCCTCTCCAAATCATTTGATTATCAAACACTCTCTGATATCCACTTAAAGACCATTTAGAAAAATCAAAGGTAATTCCCTGGCTGTTTAAAACATTAGGATCCATAAAGGAGGCAATCACTACAAAAACCAATGGAATGATAATCAGTAAGACAAATAAACCTAATAACAGATATCCGCTGCCCAGCAAAATTTTATCTTTCATTGACAGCTTTGAAAACTTTCTATTCACTTACCACACCTCCTCCTATAATCCTTCGCCTTCGTTAAACTTTTTGACAATAGCATTCACTAAAACAAGCAAAATTACATTTATGACAGAATTAAACAATCCTACTGCTGTTGAAAAGCTATAATCTCCCATCTGTAAACCTAATTTATATACATATGTTGGAAGAATTTCAGATGCCGGAAGATTCATGGAGGTCTGTAATGCAAACGCTTTTTCAAAACCAAGGCTCATAATGTTTCCTGCCTGTAAGATAAACTGGATTACAATAATTGGTTTAATGGCCGGAATATCTACATTCATAACCTGCTGAAAAATATTTGCCCCATCCATAATTGCCGCTTCTGTTAATTCTGTACTCGCATTTGCTAATGCTGCAGTGTACATAATGGAAGCCCAGCCTGCACCCTGCCAGATTCCTGACGCAATATAAATAGTCCTGAAAGCCTCAGGCATTGTCATGAAATTAATAGATGTCCCTAACAGCTTATTTACTGGTCCTACAGGTGATAAGAAAATAAAAATCATACCACATAATACGATAACAGAAATAAAATTAGGCGCATACAGAATAAGCTGTATTTTCTTCTGAATCGCTTTTTTTCTAATACGGTTCAGTAATAATGCCAGTATAATCGGTACCGGGAATCCCCACAACAGCCCGTACACACTAACCTTTAACGTATTCACCAGATAGTTCATAAAATCCGGCGAAGAAAGGAATCTTTGAAAATGTTCAAGTCCAACCCATGCACTACCAAAAATCCCCTGCATGGGATTATAATCTTCAAAAGCAATCAAGATTCCACCCATAGGAATATACTTAAAAATAATCGTCAGCAAAAATGCGGGTAATGTGAATATCACATATAATTGCCAGTTCTGTCTTATGTATTTCCATTTACAATTACGCTTGGCCCGGCTTACTTTCTTTTGCATAGTATAAACATCTCCTCCTTTTACATTTGCACACTAAATTGTTTCTTTTGAATAATTTTTGTGCATAATCACTACTTGTTTTGGAATTCCAATTCATTTTGTAGTTGTATATTAACACATAGTCTTTCATGTGTCAATATATTTTGCACCTTTTATTTATGTATTTGCACATTTATTATATGTGCATTTGCACCTATATTTATATTTCAAAACATATCTTACACTTTGATTTATTTTTAAAGTTTACATTTGACACTTTTATTATTTTGGTTTATTATTCAAATATCACTATAAAGGAGACTATATATGAAAAAAAGAATTACCATTCAAGATATAGCAGACGCATTAGGATTATCCCGCAACACAATTTCAAAGGCTTTAAATGGTACTGGATGTGTTGCTTCAGATACAAAAGATTTAATATTCCAAAAAGCTACCGAATTAGGATATAAACAGTTCAGCCTGTTACAGGATGCAGAATATGAATGTGATAAAACAATTACAAACCGCGAGATTGCTTTATTCACAAAATCTGTTCCCGGTTCCCAGTATCTAAGCTCTACATTACTGGATTCTTTCCAAAAAAAAATCAGCGCTCTGGGTTACCGGCTAACTATTTATGTACTCCGTGACACCATAATTTCTTCCTGTTCTCTCCCTGAAAATTTTAATGCAGATTCCACAGATGCCATTTTAATTCTGGAGTTATTTGATGAAACATACACTAATTTCTTATGCAATCTTGAAACGCCAACTTTATTTGTAGATTCCTTTGCGAATCCCCAAAATAAAACCATCGCTTCTGATATCCTATATATGGAAAACAAAAGCAGCACTTACCATTTAATTACACACCTTTTAAACACAGGATGCAAAAAAATAGGTTATGTTGGGGATTATTTACATTGCCAGTCCTTTTTTGAAAGATGGTACGGATACAAAGAAGCAATGCACACAAATTCTTGCAGTAATTACAAAGACTTTTGCATTCTTGAGAATGACTCTTCGCCATATAATAATCCTTCCTGGCTGGCCTCTAAAATCCAGTCCCTAAAGGAATTGCCCGATGCATTCTTCTGTGCTAATGATTTCCTTGCAATATGTACAATAAAAGCGCTAAAATCATTGAATTACAAGCTACCAGATGATATAAAAGTTGCCGGCTTTGATGATTCTCCCGAATCACAAATTGTTGAACCTCAATTAACAACCATATCTATAAAAGGAAAGGATATGGGCTATATCGCAACAAATCTATTATTAAACAGAATCAAATATCCTGATTCCCCTTTTACTGTTACTTATACACACACAGATATTATTTACCGCGCTTCCACAAAAACTATACCTTAAACACGAAAATGCCTCTTGTCTAAAATCATTTAAACCAACAAAAAACATCAAAAGGATTTCTTGCCTACTCTTCCTTCGTGTATGGACAAGAAATCCTCTTTTATGCCATGTATTTTCTTTCCTCTTGTACTTTCTTGCATAAAAAAATCCCAATCATTAAAAGAACAGGGAATATCATAGCCATAAAAATTCCCACCTTTAAATTCTCTCCCGCCAGACTGGCAACACCTCCTACCAAAGCAGGACCTCCGGAGCACCCCAAATCACCTCCTAATGCCAGCAGAGCAAACATGGCAGTTCCTCCTCTTGGCAAAGCCCTGGCCGCCTTACTGAATGTACCGGGCCACATAATTCCAACAGACAGTCCGCAGACCGCGCAGGAAAGCAGGCTAACTACCGGAACAGGACTAAGCGAAATCCCCATATAGGAAGCAACGCAAAGCACACAGCTTATTCTCATAAAATGATCCAGAGAAATCCGCTCTCCGTATTTCCCGTAAAATACTCTGGACACCCCCATAAGAACTGCAAAAGCCATAGGTCCCGCCAAATCTCCCGCAGTTTTGGAAATCCCCAGCCCTTTCTCCGCAAAGGTAGACGCCCACTGGCTTACCGCCTGTTCACTGGCACCTGCACAAATCATCATAAGCAGCAATATCCAAAAAATCTTCATTCCAAATAATTCTTTAAGATGCAGCCCGGTTTCTCCCTCTTTTATTAAGGAAACCATAGGAACTCTGGTAAACACAAAAGCATTTGCCAGCGGAAGCAATGCCCATATTACTGCCAGAACCTTCCAGTTTTCGATTCCGAAAAAACAAAAAAACAGGGTGGACAGCAATACCACACCTACATGTCCCCAACAATAAAAAGAATGGAGCATGCTCATGGCTTTTTCTTTATTATCAGAAGGACATGCTTCTACCACTGGGCTTACCAGCACCTCCAAAAGACCGCCTCCAATGGCATACACCATTACGCCAATCAAAATACCTGCAAAGGCTGAAGGCAAAATTTCCGGTAATATTGGCAGCAGAAGAAGTCCTGATGCAGAAAACACATGCGCCATTACCATGGATATCCGATACCCGATTTTGTCTACAAAACCTACTGCAAACAAATCTACCAAAAGCTGTACTCCGAAATTAAAAGTCACCAGAATTGTAATCTGGGAAAGAGGAATCTGATAGCTTTGCTGAAAGGTTAAAAATAACAAAGGAACAAAGTTATTTACAATGGCCTGTACAATGTACGCAAGAAAGCAGGCAGTAATGGTTCTATCGTATCTATTCTTCATGCTTCTCTCTCTTTCTTATTTTATTCCATTGAATTATACCCTAATTTATATGTAAAAGAAAAGACTTTTGTATGTGAAAAGTATTTGACAAAATCGAAATAATATCATAAAATTATAGTGTTTGAGATTCCATACGCGGATATGGCGGAATTGGCAGACGCGCCAGATTTAGGTTCTGGTGTCCACGACGTGCAGGTTCAAGTCCTGTTATCCGCAGACTGAAACGGCAGAAAGCGCATAGGGAAAGCGTTTTCTGCCGTTCTTTTTACAGCAATATGGATTTTATTTATCGAATTGCACCTCCTGATAATATATTCCACAGCATCGCATACATACACATATACAGTAGAGATATCCCGTTCTCCAATGGCATATTCTCCCTCAGTTCCCACAAAGCTTCCCGGTGAAAGGGGATTTCCTTCTGCATCAAACACAACTGCCGCATACCTTGATTCCGGGTCGTTTATATTAAGAGAAATCTCAAAAGGTGTTTTTGTCACAGAGCGCATTTCCATTCCGCCGCAGTGGAATCCTCGCGAAGCGTTTTTGCTTTATAGGAAACGAACTTTCCTATAAAGAACAAAAAAATAGCCCAAATTCTTATATTCTAAGAATTTGAACTTCTTTCTTTAGTGAAGCATCGGGGATTCGAACCCCGGACAACTTGATTAAAAGTCAA
>ENA-ORTP01001275-ORTP01001275.1-human-gut-metagenome-genome-assembly--contig:-NODE-1275-length-26759-cov-3.941657_pt1 | contig 26759 bp, 18 predicted proteins | sample MGYA00241913_ERZ509190 | MGnify/ENA primary metagenome ERZ509190 (study PRJEB26280, sample SAMEA2338839) | human gut metagenome | biome: human gut; feature: human-associated habitat; material: faeces...
TGGGGAGGGGGAGGAAGAACCCTTCTTCAGAAGGGCTTCTTCCTCCCCCTCCCCAATCTTATTTTTCTACGTTACGGCAGCATTGCCAGCGGGACACGGTAAACCCAGTCGCCGGGATCCTTGGAGCCGAAGCTCTCCCAGTTGCTGACGTCGCGGTCGTACTCTTCGTAACGGGCGACGCGGGACTTGAGGCGATTGATGAAAGCGGTCTGCTCGCCGACGCTCATGCGGTACCAGTCGTCCTCGGAAAGCAGCATGATGTCACTCTTGTAGGGCAGATCGTCGAGGAATTCGCCGAGCACGCCCATATCGCGGAGGTTTGCGCCGGGCTTCTGGGAGAAGGCGGCGGGATCGCGGGCAAGCTGCGCCGAGGCGGACAGGATGCCCTGGAAGAAGTCCCGCGAGTCGGTCTTGCGGGTCCGCTCCGCGTTGTCGATGATGATCTTGAGCTGGCGCTGCAAATCGCTGAGCTGATTCTTGGTCAGCAGGACGGCGACCGAAACGGCGCTGACGGGCTTTCCGGCGCTGAGGGCGTCAAGATCCGCGTCGGCAATCCATGACGTCACGACTTCCGGCGCGCGGGTCCCCTGCTTTTTGCCGAGATACTCAAGCTGCATGGCGTAGCCGAGTTCCTCGCCGATCTGCTTGGCGCGCTCTTCCGGCGATTGGGCGGGCGCTTCCTGCGGCTTCACCGGAGCCTTTCCGGCAAGGGCCTGCTTCACGCTCGAAACCAGCGCGGAGGACAGGCCCGTGGCGGCTTTGGCGAAAGAGGCGCTGCCCTTGGCGGCGTCCGTGGCCTGAATCGGGATGTACGCGCTTTTCCCGCCGGGCACGGCGGACAACGTGGTGTAGGCTTTGGCGGCGTAGTCGATGTTGCCCTTTCCGGCGGGCGTGCGGACGTGCGCCACCACCAGCCGGATGTTGCGGGAGGCCGCAAGGTCGGCCAGTTCCTGCACGTCGAGGCTTGTGGAGGCGTTGGCGTCGCTCAGAGGCAGCGGCCCGGCGTCCGTGATCAGGAGCAGCACCCGGTTGGCGTAAGGCTGCCAGTTCAGCTGATCGAGCGCGGCCTTGACCCCGGCGAGGGAATCCTCGTTGAAGGAGTGGCTGGATGCCTTGGCTTCCTCAAGCCCGCTGAGGGCCTTTTCCAGTTCGTCGCGTTTGGTGGCGTCGCGGAAATCGCTGACGACCTTGGTAACGTATTCGAGCTTTGGCGACGCCTTCGTGCTGTTGCGGAAGGCCACGATGCCGAAGGAGACCTTGTCGTCCAGCTTGTCCTTGGCGACGGAGTCGAAAATGGCCCGCACCACGTTGAGGCTCTGGTCGATGTAGGGTTTCATGGAAATGGTCGTGTCGATGACCATTGCGATGCCCGTGCGCGGGACGCCGTCGTCCTTGGCGTCTTTTGGGGCGTTGGCGTCTGGCTTGTCCCCGGCGCTGCCGGGATCGATGGAGGCGACTTCAAGGAGCTTGGTCCCCTCGAACGGCGTGTCCACTTTCAGGATGGGCATCAGGTAGAAGCGGTTGCGCGAGACGGCACCCTGCGCGTCGTCGGGCTCCACGGCGAGGATGGGCAGATCCGCCGGGGCGTCGCCCTGTTGCGCGGCCTTGGCTTCGGCGCGGAGCTTCGAAAGGCTGCCCGGCAGGTCTTCCGCCTGGCAGACATCCATGATGGCCTTGTGGTCCTTGAAGAACAGGACGGGCTGGCGCTGTGAGCGGTCGGTGAAAAGCAGGGTAAGGGCCTGGTTCCATGCGGTGGTGTCCGTGGCCTTTATCCAGCCGTCGGGCTTTGTGGTGGACGCGCCGACCTCAAGCCAGTTCCCGTCGCGGGTGTACACATAAAACACGCTGAACGGGCGCACGGCCTTTTGGATGACGGTGGAGCCTTCCCCTTGCCCGGCGTATAGGCTCGCGCCGGGATGGGTGATCACCCGCTGGTACAGGGTTTTCTTGCCTTCCATCAGCAACGGCGTGCGATCCGCCGCGTCCGCCGCCGGCGTCCACCCCGCGAGGAGCGTAAGCGCCGTCAGTATGGCGATGAGGATTCGTTTCATGGGATTCTCCTGTCGGGATAATGCGTTCGGAGGCTGAGGCATGACGCCCCGGCTAACGAGAAGACTTTTTGCAGTAAAAGGCGTCTGGCATTGAAGGAAAGGAGGCGTCTTCGGAAAACTGCCGCCAAGGTGAAGGCTGCCGCGCTCACGTGATCGCCATGTGCCCCGTTGAGAAACGTCTTTGGAGAGGATGGGGTGGGCTGCGCGCTGGCAGGTTTGGGGAGGGAAAGGAAAACTTTTTTTAAAAAGGGTTTCCTTCCCCTCCCCAATATTCTCTCTACTTCAACGCATCCAGCCGCTGCTGGGCTTCGGCGGCTCCGGCTGCGAGGGCTTTCTTGTAGCAGTCGTTGGCCATATCGGTGTCCTTTTGGATGGTCCCGCGCTGGGGCTGCTTCGGAGAATAGAAGTCGCCGAGCATGAGCAGGGCCTGCGCATTGCCCTTCTTGGCGAGCTCGTCGGCGATCAGGAATGCGCCGTCCTGCGCCTTGACGTCGTCCGCAGCGGCGAAGAGCTGCTGCGCGAGGGCCATAGCCGTGTCCGGCTCCACTTTGCGCTTGAGCGCGTCGCGGGCGACCTGCAACCCCTTGGGGCCCTTGATGTCATCGGGGGCGTATTTCACGGGCGCTTCCTGACCCGGGGGCAGATCCGCCGCCTCATGCTTCAGGACTTCGGCGGGCTTTTCCTCCAGCGTCGTGTCCGTTTTGGGCAGGACCCGCGTATAGATGAAGTATCCGGCCCCGGCAAGCAGAATTACCGTAAGGATAGCAAAGATGATGTTCAGGATAAGGCTTTTGTAGCTTTTGGGGCGTTCCTTCAGATTCAGCAGTTCGCTGGCCGGGACCGCCGAGCCGGGTTTCCCATCGAAGGAGAGCGACGTTGGCGCGGGGCCGGTTTCCATTTCCGGCATGGGCAGGGGCTCGCGCCCTGCGGAAGGCGCGGCTTTTGGGGCAAGCTCCAGATCGGGCAGGAGGCTCGGATCGCGCGAATAGACGATCCGGTTGATGCTGAGGCCGCCCTGCCATACATGCTCGGCGTCCGTGAACAGCACCACCTGATAAATGGCCTGCAATTCGAGGCTGTCCACAACGGCGGGGCCTACCGACAGGCTCAGGATTTCGCCCGAGGGGGCGACGGCGTCGGGCACGAGATGGGCGTCGCCGGGCTGCCAGCCGTTGGGGCCGAGGCTCATGCCGTTGGACGGATCCTTGATCATGTAGAGAAGCGTGTTGGGAGCCGCGGAAAAACCGGGGCAGGAGGCCAGAATGAGGCCGTAGCCCGGCCCCTTGGCCTTGTCAGGTTCGAAACGGAGTGCACAGCGAAACGTCATGTCAGTTGTCCTGCGTGAAAACGGAAGGGTTCAGGTTGTTGATGAGTCGTCCGAGGCGGGCGTTCTGCTCCGGATCGAAGGTCTGCCCGCCTTCGTAGTCTGCGTTGCCTTCGATGAGGTGCATGAGCGCCGCCAGCCAATCGGTATAGTATTGCCTGTCAAATGCAAGAGGTTCGGCGGCAAGGGCGGGATACCCTTCCGGATCGGGCTGTTGCCCGAAGAGGGTACGGGTGCGCCCGGCAAGCTGGATGGTGCGCTTGGCCTCGGGGACGGACGCGGGGTTGAAGCCGAGCCAGTCCACGAAGGCGCTGATGCAATAGGCGGCCATGCTGGCCTGCCGCCAGATGAGCTTGTCGCGCCGGATATTGCGGTAGCCGGACACGTCGCGCACGGCCTGCGCCATGTCTTTTTCGAGGCCGAGGCGGGACATGCCCTGGATGATCTCATGGACAAGCTGCCCGAAATCTTCGGCTTCAAGGCCGAAGTACCGTTGGCGGACGGGATCGGCGGCGAGGGCGTTGAGCTGTTCGATCCACGCGCCGACGACGAGTTCCGCGAACGCGCCCGCCTCGTCCAGCGGCTGCGGGGCGGCTTCGGGCGTCTCGGCGGAGGCGGGCACCGGCGGGGCCATGTCGCCGAACAGGTCGTCCATGATGTCCTGCGCGCTGGCGGCGCTGCCCACGCTCGGCTGCGGCACGGGAGCCTGTTCGTTCTCGCGCATGAGCCGGTTTTCGACCTGATAATAGAGGGCGTACAGTTCGTGATCCCGCATGAGCATGGCCCGGAGCAGCTCCCCGAACCGCTGGTTCTGGGCCGTAAGGGCGAGGCTGCGGGCCAGACGCATACCGAGCTGGCGCTGCTGCTCGCGCAGGGCTGCCTTGTCGTCGATGCGGTGGAAGCGGCGCAGGTGCTCGACGAAGGGGCGCAGGTTGTCGGCCACGCGGTCCGCGACCTGACGCCGCTTGATCGCCGGATCGCATACCGGGCGCAGCTGGCGGCGCAGGAAGGCCACGCCGCCGTCGTTGAGAGTGAACGCGGCGTTCCATGCGGCTTCGGGATCGGCAAAATGGCGGCGCACTTCGGGCGTATTCAGGAACTTGGCCTTCATGTCCGACACATAGGCTTCCTGTTCGGGACGGATGCCGGTTTCGCGGTCGCCGTCGAACGCAATGACCGCTTCCCAGCGGAATTTGGGATTGCGGAGCCAGTAGGTATTGTTGAACGGCTGGTCGGGCGTCCACTGTTCGGGCCAGTCATGCTGTTTGCCAAAAAAGTCGAGGAGCGAGGCGTGCAGGCGGTTGGACCAGCGGGTTTCGTCGTCCACCGCGCCTTTTTTCTTCTCGAATTCCATGTCGAACTTGGTGAGCACGAGGAACAGCGTGGTGTGTCGGCCCTGCCTGAGTTCGGGCGTCTTTCCTGCGGCGTCGGACACCCAGTCGTTGATGACGGCGGGCAGATCCTGCACTTCCTGATTGCTCGGGCCGATGCACAGGAGCATACTGGTCAGTTCGAGATCGGTCTTGTAGCGCTCGAAGAGGTAGGCCACCTTGCCGCGCAGGAAGAACTGGCGGATTTGATCGGGCTTGGCGAGTTCGCGGGCCACGTCGTCGGTCTTGAGGCGCGAGCGGTAGCCGGGGAAGTCGAGCAGGTCGGTGTGTTCGAAAAAATCGTCCGGCTTGTGGCGCATGGTGATGGCCAGTTCCGCCGTGAGCGCGGCGATTTCAGATCGGCCCGCCGCGACCCGGCGTCCGTCCTTCGTGACCAATTCGAGGCTGTCCGCGCCCTCTGTCTCTCCAAGGCCGCGCAGCGTTTCCACGTCGATGATGCTGGTTTCGCGGGGGAGCAGGGCTTCCTTGCCGCAAAACGCCTCATCGGGATAGCCGAGCGCGTCGAGCACCCCGCTCAGGCGCAGGTAGAGCGCCGTAAACGGTTTGGCCTCGTCCCACAGGATTTCGAACAGCGCGGCGCGATCTTCGGGTGCGAGGCGTCCGGCGGCGTGGATGGCCTTGGGCCAGTACAGGTGCTCAAGCCTCTGGACCACGGCGGTGGCCCGGAAATTCCGGGTGACGTATTCCTTCAGGTCTATCATATCGTCTTCGCTGAAGGAGGCCCGCCACGGTTCGCCTTTGGCCTTTTTCGCCAGTGCGTCCACGCGGGCGGCGAGGGCGTCCTCGTCGGGCGGGGTGAGGTGGCGGCAGTCGGCGTAGTAGGTATTCGTCAGGATTTTGACGATATCCAGTTCGGACAGCAGGCGCAGTTTCACGGGAAACATGGCCGGGGCGCCGCTCGGCGTCAGGGTGAAGCGCGTGACGAGGCCCGTGGACTCCTTGCCGCCCGCCGGGTTGATGTCCTGAATGAAATCGGCGGATTCGTCGCCGAGTGCCGTAAGCAGCGAGCCGTCGGCATCCTGCGCCAGCGCCGAGATGAGGTAGGACTTTCCGGACTGGCTCGGGCCGAACACGCCCACGCACATTTTCCGCGCGGCGGTGGCGGCTTCCTTGCGCAGGGCACGGGCGAGCCGGTTGCTCTCGCGCAGGAGCGCCTCGCCGGAGGAGCCTGCGGCCTGCGGGTTTGCCCTGACCCATTCGTCAACGCCGGCGAGCGTTTTGATGCCCGCTTCGCACTGTTCGACAAGTTTTTGATCGTCTATGGTCATAAGAGGAATGCCTCCCGGCGGGCTGGGGAAAATCGCTCTGCGTGCGATGCCCGTAAGGCTCGCAAGCTCGTCCAACGGTCTCGGCGTCGCCGCCCTTTGGGTCGAATTCCCCCCAGACCCCCTCAGAGTGGCGGCGCAGTGCTTCATGCCGAAACGCTTCGCTTTTTCAGCGCAAAACACTGTGCCGCCGTTCCGAGCGAGTCAGTCGTGCCCCTTTTTCATGTCGTGGAACGGCAAGAGGCCGCCCCTTGTTTTTCTTCACGCGGAACCGGAGGCTTCCGTCAGGGAACAATCCTCTGCGGCTCCGGTTGTTTTTCATGCGAAACCGGGAAACTTTGCCAAGAGACAGTCCGCCGCGGCTCCGCAACCGTTTCCCGGCCCCTCCAGTCTTCCGCCTTTCTACAAAATGTTAAAGACGCCCGTATCAAGCCAGTAGCCCTCGTCGGCGGGGAGGGTCTGAAGACGGATTTCGAGGTCGCGGGGATTGACCGGGGTGCCGTCCACGGCTTCAATTTCATTGACGGCGAGTTCCCCCTCGTCCCGTGACGCCGCGTTGGGCGCGTCCGCAAGATCCGCCACCGTGAAGGCGAGCTTCACCGTATAGGGCAGACGGTTCCGGGCGTTGTTCCGCGCGGCGGGCGAGGCGAAATCCATCATATAGAAGCGGGTGGTCGTCCAGCGCTCGGCCTCAATCTGCCGGAAGCCGATGGGGATTGGGCCGGAGAATTGGATGGCCTTGTGCAGCTCGCCGCCGGAGGGATTGTCCGTATCCGCTTCGAACCAGACCTGCGCTTGCCGGATCTGGCCGCCCGCGTCCATCGCGCCGATGAACCGGGCCGTGGACTTGAGGAACAGCGATCCCGTATCAAAGGAAAAGCCTTCGAGATGGCCTTCGGACAGGGCGCAGAGGATGGCCCCGACCACCACGGTCGTCTTGGGATCGGTGATCTCGCCCCGGTTGTCGGCAAAGGGGTACCAGCTTCCCACCCGGAAATCGCGCATGGGGATGATGCGGTCCGCCGGGACGGGGAGCTTGGCGAAGAAACTGGAAATGATAGCGTGCCATTTGGAAGGCCGCCCGGTGAGCAGGAGCAGGTCGCAGTTGTAGGCGTGGATGACCTCGCACAGGTTGGCGAGGATCTGGCCGAGCGTGTTGCGGATGGTCCGATCGATGGCCCGTGGATCGATGCGCAGGGCCACATCCATGAGGCTGAACGGCTTTCCGGTCTGACGTTCCACGGTTTCGTTGACGTACTGGATGAGCGCGGCGGAAGGCTGTTCCGGCAGGCCTTCCGTTTCGGGAGACGCGTGATCGGATTCCTGCGGGGCGTGCTCGGGCCGGAAGAACGCGGACAGCTTGCGTTCCTGCACGCCGCCCACGAGCAGATCCGCCTGTTCGTAGCCTTCAAGCATCCTGGTGACGACCGGGCCGGCGATCTGGCGGGCGAACTGGGTGCGCAGGGCCCTGTTGCGCTGCGAGCCGCCCACGGTATCCCGCCCGAAAAGCTGGCCGAGGAGGTTGCGGGGATCGGAAAGGCCCGTGGCCTGACCGATGCAGGGCAGGACGTGCTGTTCGACGATCTCGCGGATCACGTCGTCGCCCGCGATGTTGAAGCCGTCGCGGAATGCCATGTGCGGCTTGATGCGGGCGGCGGTGGCCTCATCCCCGGTGACGGCGAAGGTGGTGATGCTCAGATCGATGGTTCCGCCGCCTATGTCCACGTTGGCGATGCGCAGGGAGGGCGCGTCCGCGCCGCGTTTGCGGCCCATGAGCGCGAAGAAGTGGCGGGCGTCGCCCTGAAACTTTTCGGTGATCTCGTTGTAGAGGTAGACGAGCTGGGTGCAGGTGGCCTCATCCCAGCTGCAACGGACCTCAGGGCTGACCCGGTAGTCCGGGCGGGTGTCCCGCATCCCCTGTTTGGTCGTATACCACTGCCCCCATCCGAGGGTTTCCCAGATCATGCGCACTGCCCACGTCACCCAGCGGCGGTAGATCCGCTGTTCGGCGATGGGCATGGCGCTCGGCACGGTGAAGATGATCCGCTTGAGGCGGCGGGGCACGTCGGGCTGTTCGCGTTCGCCGCGCTGGGCCGGGGAGTTGATGGTGGCGAGCGCGTGCATGATGATCTCGCTGAGGAGGAACATCATGGTCGAGCTGCGGGTGAAATGGGCCTCGAACGCCACTTCGGGCTGCTGGGTGCGCAGGATTTTGGGGCGCGGGGAGAGGCCCGGATCGTCGAAGCAGCACAACGGCGTGCCTTCGCGGTTGATCTGCTGGATGAACACGCCCCGGGTGACGGGCGGCTCCAACTCGGAGCCTGTGCCCCACGCGTTGAAGCGCCATTGCTGGGCGCGGGGGGACTCGTCCCACAGGTAGCGTTTGGGGCTGGACATGCCGGTATTGCCTTCCGCGCCCACGGAATGCTGGGCGAGCCGGGCGGCTTCGGGGCCGACGCGCACCACCGAGGGCCAGACAAAGGCCGGGGTGCTGCGGCCCGAGCGGGCGCTCAGGCGCGGATTGCCGAAGGTGGCTTCCGCGAACTCGATGCGCGTGGCGAAGGGGCCGGTATAGGTGCGATCCGGCTGGCTCAGATCCCGGATCTGGAGCAGGTAGCTGTCGTTCAGGTTGGTCTGGCGCTGGGGGAGGGTTTCCACGAGCATCCCGGTGGAGCGGGAGTTGCCGAGATCGAGCACGAGATCCACGTCCACGGGCGTCAGGTGGGCGGGGTCCACCACACGCACGGTGGGGACGGTTCCGCTTGCGGCGAGCGCCTCAAGGAGCGTCAGGTACGTGGCGAGGTGCTCCATGATGAACGGCGTATTCTCGCGCCATGTGGTCCGCCCGTTGTGGCGCGCGGTCTGGTGGGCATCGTAGATTTCGGCGATCCATTCGTCGACCCACAGCGTATTGAGGAACCACGCGTTGTCGCGGCTTTTGGGCGAAAGTGCGAAACGGGCGTTCTCCGCCACGTCGTCGTCGCACAGGGCGAAATACTGGCCCGTGGGCTGTTCGCGCTCCTCAATGGTCGTATCGAACAGGAAGGTCAGGCGGTAAGCGCCGTCGGAATCCTCGCGGCTGACGTGCAGGCGGGCCCAGTTGCTCGGCCCCTTTTCGCATTTGAACGCGCCGTCCTTCCATTGCTCGTTGGAGAGCCGCAGGAAGGGCACGGGAACCCAGCGCCCCGTGAACGCTTCAAGAGCCCGGTTCGCGTCGATCTTGTAGTCGTAGTCGCCGGGCTGCCCGGTGTCGTCCAGCGGCACGGGGACAAGCTCCACTTGCCTGCGGGCCGAGGCGATGGCCGATTCCCCGGTTTGCGGGATTTCACGGAAATACGCCCAGAACCTGCCGAGGCTCTTCGCGTCGAGGCGGCAATCCAGAAACTGCGGGCAGCCGCCCGGTATGATGCTCACTGCTGACGTGTAGTTCATAGGGAGTCCTTACAAATGGGGGCGAGGAGGGGAATCTTTCCGGGGAAAGCGGAACATCCCCCACCTTTCCACTTACCGCCCTCTCGAAACTTCACCGCGTTCCCCCAAAAGGCTTTCGGAAGCCGACGGCGGGCAGGGCGGTATGAAAAAATGTCCGCGTGGCGTCCGTATCCCGGAGCCGCGCCGTAAAAGTTTCTCCTATGCGTCCCGGAATGGCAACCTGTTGCGCTGAGAAATGGGCGGCCCTTCATTCTTTGTACCCAGCCTTTCAATGAAACTTTTCTCAGGGAACGCTGGGAATATGGATTCAATAAACACAAAAGTCTTTGGAAAAGGAGGGATGGGGTTTGGGGAAGGGAGGGAAAAGCTTTTCTTCAGAAAAGTTTTCCCTCCCTTCCCCAATGCCTTTGTGCCGTCTAATCCCTGAAAAACTTCGCGCTCCACGGGGAGTTGTCGCCCTTGTTGCGGCCGTAGCACATGGCGTCGTTGCCCGCGCCGGGGCTGCAATCGATGCGGAGGCCGTTGAAACTGCCCCGTGAATTGCGGCTGGTGGCGTCTCCGGTGTCGATGTGCAGCCTGCCGTTCTGCATCTGCGCGTCGGCCCGGCCCGTGTAGGTCTTGCCCTGGCGGTCGATGATGGTGATCTGCCCCTTGCCGTTCTTGCCGAAGCAGAAGCGGACCTTGATCGGGTTGCCCCGCGTGTCCGAAAGCCCGGTGCGGCAGTTCCAGCAGCCGTCGAGGAAGTCCATCGACTTGTCGTCCTTGTCCGGCAACTTCATGGGATCGCCCTTCTTCGGGGTTTCCTTGGGGGGTTCCGGCTTGGGCTCTTCCTTCTTCGGCGCGGGCTGTTCTTTCTTGGGTTCCGGTTTGGGCTCGGGCTTCGGCTCCTCCTTGGGAATGGTGGTCAGATCGCCGAGCAGATCGCCCAGATCCTTGGGCGGCTCGGCGGGCGTTTCCACTTTGGGTTCCTCGACGGCTGGCGGCGCGGGGGGCTGGCAGGCTTCGGCGCGCTTCTGGGCCGCTTGGCGCAAGACTTCGAGTTCGGCGCGCAAAGCCGTCAAATCCGCTTCGGACAGGCCGGGGTCCGCTGGCTGCACGGCAGGCTGAGGGGTTTCAACGGCGGGCGTCCTTGCGCACCCTGCGGGCAGGGGGAGGGGAGGGACCCACGGGAAGAGGAAGTGCAGGCCCCAGAACAGCAACAGTGCGAGGAGCAGGCCGAGCAGGAGCATGAGGAGCTTTTTCCACCACGGCTCGCCTTCCACCACAACCGTGGGCGGGAGCGGGGCGACGATGGGGCGTTCCGTCACTTCGCCTTCGCGGACGATGCGATCCGGATCGCCGGATGCGCCGCTGGCGAGAGGCGTTTGCGGCTCGGGGGAGAACGGCGTGGCTCCCATTGCATAGATGCCTTCCTGCGCCGTGGAGGAAGAAAGGGCCATGCCCCAGCAGACCAGCACGGGCTGCGGCGGGCTTGCGGGCTCGCCCGAGGGGAGGGAGGCGTACAGGCATTCCTGCGTGGGGAAACGGGTAGCCAGATGCAGCATGGTGCCGCACAGGCTTTTATAGGGATCGCTGTCCGTCTGAAGGCTGGCGGCCAGCTCTTCAATATCCGAAAGGAGGCCCTGCAACCGCGTTTTAACGGCTTCCTGCGTTTCTGCGGGAAGCTCGGCGAGGGGCTGCACGGGGCCCGACGTGTACCAGTCCACCGCCGTTCCCTGCGGGTCCATGAGCGGCTCGGCCAGCAGACGGGCGTGGGCTTCCCCGAGATGGGTCCGCAGCAGCCCGCTCAGCTGGGCGTGGCAGGCATAGACCTGCGAGCCCTGGAACGCCAGTGCGCGGTAATCCCCCTTCCGGGTGGAGAGAATGAAATATCCGGCCATATCTGACTATCCTTGTTCAGGAACGGTTCATTGGTGTTCGGTGAAGGGGATGCCCTTCTCGCGCAGGAAGCCCATGATGGCGTCGCTGCCGAGCGCGGTCTGAGTCTGGCGGTTGGAGTCCGCGTCCAGCCTGATGAAGGTGTTGATGCCGATGACGTCGCCCTTCTCGTTGACCAGCGGGCCGCCGCTGTTGCCCTGCGAGACCACGGCGGAATGCACGATGTTGCGGGGCGAGGTCTGGAGGATGGCGTTGACCACGCCGTCGGTGAACACGACCTCGGGGACGGCGTTGAAATCGCCCCTGAGGAGCCGCAGGTAGGCGGGGTCCTGTTCGGAAACGAGGGCGGGGAAGCCCCATGCGCTTACCTTGTCGGTCCGGTTGACGGTCGGGGACAACGGAAGGGCGGGAACCTGATCCCCTTCCACGAGCATCACCTTGATGACCGCGAAATCGTATCCCGGCGTATCGCTGCGCGCGACGACCATGCCCCGGCGTGCTCCGCGCAGGTTGGCGTTGGTCACCATCACCATATCGTCGATGGCGTTTGCCACGACGTGGCGGTTGGTCAGCACATGATCGGGATTGATGAAAAAGCCGGTCCCCTGCTGCGCGCCGCCGGGGACCGGCGCGAGAATGAGTACAGTACCTTGTTCGAGGCGCTGCGGGATGGTGAGCGTAGACAGATCCACGGCCTTTGCCGGAACCGTGGCGTTGGCGGAAGGCAGGGGCGGGAGGGAGATGCCGGGGACCGCTTCCCCGGGCAGATTTTCCGGAACGTCCTTGCCGGGGGTGGTTTCTCCGGCGTCCGGTTTCGCATCCGTCTTGCCGGCATTGCCGTCAAAGAAGGCTTTCAGCTCGCACGGCGTCAGTTCCAGCAAACCCTGCCAGAACGCTTTTTCGCGGAGCAGGTTGGCCCATTCAGCCTTGCGTGCCGCCTCTTCGGGGGACTCCGCCGCAACCGGGGGCGTTTCCGGGGCAACGGGCTGTTCCTGGGCCGTTTTTACGCAGGAACGCAGCAGGAAAAGCAGGAGTACGCCCAGCAGGATGCCGAGGAGCAGGGCTCCGAAGAGGCCCGCCTTGCTACGCCGGATGATGACGTTTCCCGCCGTTGCCCCGGCAATACCTGCGGCGGTTCCGGCCGCCGTTCCGGTCGCGCCCGCTGTTCTTGTTCCGGCGGAAGGGCCAGCCGCACGGCCCGCACCGGGAACGGCATTGCGTGCCGCCGTCCCGGCAACCGCTGCGGCGGAAGCTCCCGTTGCAGCCGTTGCCGCTCCGGTCACACCGGAGGGCGTTTCCCCGTTTTCCGGCTCGCCCCAGAGTATCGGGGCAGTGGCTTCGTCCGTGCCTTGCGGGAGCAGGCCCCAGTTGACGAGCACGGGATGGCCGTTGACGACGAAGACATTGTCCGCCGAAGGGATGAACAGCGCCTTGCAGAGCAGGACGCCGCCGGGCGTGTCGTCGAGATGGGGGGTGACGGCTTCCCGCGCCCGGCGCAGGGCAGCCCGCGCCTGTTCGGCTTCTCCCGCGTCGAGGCGGGAGAGGGGGGTGCCGACGCCTTCCAGCGGCGTATACCACGAAATGGAGGCGTAGCCCGCCGGTGTGGCCTGCCCGGTAACGGGTTCGGCCCACAGGGTGCCGAACCGCCCAAGGCCGATTTTTTTCAGATAGGCCTGCAACGCTTCGTACTGCGAAGGGAGCGCGCCCTGTTCCGTATGCAGGGCGGCGAAAGCCGACGTATCCGAAGCCTGTATGAAATGAAGAGGATTACCCATAGTTGTACCTTCGGTGAAATGGCACGGAGGCGTTGGGGAAGGGAAGGAAAACTTTTATGTTATCGAATCCCTGCCCCTAACATTCCATAAAGCAAGGGATGTTGGGAATGATGGATGTTTTAAAACTCAATGTTCCGGAAACTCCCGCCGAGCAGCCTTCCCCCTTCCCCCGATCCGTTCCCCACTAACCCTGAGCGAGCATCACCTTGTCCATCTGCAGCTGGATCTCGTCGAGATCCGACTTCACCGCGGTGAGCTGCGCCGTGGATTCCTTGTATGAGCCCACGCCGTTGGAAAGGTTCTGCAACTGGTCGCCCGTCTGCTTGCGCGTGACGGTTTTCGTGGCCTTGCTGGTCTTCTTGGATGTCGTGGCAACGGTCTGTACCGGGGGGATCGGGCGGCTGGCCTTCTTCGCCTCGATGGTCAGCACCTGCCGGTATTCGGCTTCGCGCTTGTCGGCCTCGCTGAGCGTGCTGCCCAGAATGGCGGACGCCTCGGCAAGCCCGCTCTTGATTTCGGCATAACGCTGATCGAGTTCGGCGCGGGTGATGCGCTTGGCCTTGTAGTCCTCAAGGGCGGCCCTGAACTTCGCGCTGTAGCAGTTGTAGGCCACCTGCCCGGCGGCGGTTACGCGGTTCAGGGAATTGACGTCGGCATTCAGGTCGCGGGCATAGCTGGCGAGGCGGACGCGGTCGTCCCTCTCGTTGTTGTACTTGGCGACGAGATAGCTCGCCCCGGCCCCGGCTCCCGCGCCGATGGCGGCCCCGGCCAGAGCGCCTTCCGCCTTCCCGGTCTGGCTCGCGCCGATGACCGCGCCGAGCAGGGCACCCATCGTCGTGCCCATGACCATTGTGGTGTTGAAGCTCTTTTCGGCGCTGCGCAGATCGGCGATGGGCTGGTAGCAGTCGGGATAGTAATGCACGTCCGTCGTCTGCGCGCCGTATTTGCTGGCGCAGCCCGTAGCCAGCAGGCTGCAAAGGCACGTCATGACGATGCAGTAAAGCGCTCCTTTCCGGGTGGTGAAGCTTCCCTTCATGCCTGTCTCCATGCGTTGCGGGTTATGTACAAAGAAAAATCTTTATTCATCAATGGTTCGGTGCCCGAAGTACTCGTCCCCTTCCGGCGTCAGTGCGATGTCGTTGGAGACGTGGTCGGTGACGCGGCAATAGCCGAAGTTCAGCCATTCGTCCACGACGTCGTTGAGCGTGGAATGAGAGAACCCCGCCTGTTCCGCTTCGTCCAGCAATTTGGGGAAGACTCCGGACGGAAGCGGCTTCGGGGCGTTTCTGAGCGCCTTTCTGAGCCATGATTCGGCGGATTGGAAATCGTGCACGGGGAATCCTTTCCGGGCCGGGCCCGGCATCTGTCATATTTTTTGGGGAATGGTATGCCGTTTCACCAAAATCAGCAATGTGATGCCGTAAGGGGGGACGCCGGGGCGGTCGGGAACGTGCCGCGTATGCATGGCCGCTTCCCGTATTTTCGTTTACGGCGTGACGGGAGGGACCCGGAGCGGGAAGTCGCCGGGCCGCCGTTCTTTTGCGAACGGGACAACGCGGCATGAAAACGTAAAGAGCCCGGGCAGGGCCCAGGCTCTTCGCGTGGAGGAGGCAACCGAGAGGAGATAGCGGAGAAGCGCAGAACGTGAAGGAGGCCGTTGGTCGGGAGGGGAACAGGGGAGGCCCCTGTTCCCTTCCCATGCTTCTTTATTGATCTTCAGGATCGTCCACGGAGGCGACGCAGAGGGCATTGTCCCCTTCGTAGGGTGCGCAGCCTTCGATGGCGATTTCGGAATCGCGGTCGCCGAGCGCGGCGGCACCGGGCATACGGAAGGCATTCACATCAATGCGCTCAATGGGCGTTTCTTCCTGCTTGCCGAGCTGCGGGACCCACTCGTAGGGCACGCGGTAGGCGCGGTAGACCATGTTCATGGGCAGCTTCTGGCCCCAGTAGGGCGAGATGAATTCCCAAACCAGCTCGTGATCCTTGGTGACTTCAAAGACGCGCCCGTCGGAGCCCTCGGTGATCAGGGTGTTGCCGTTGGGCAGGCGCTGCATACCGCTGATGAAGGGGCTGTAGAAACGGTTGCAGTCCATCGGGGCGAGGAAGCCCGCTTCGGTGGGGGTGTACTGCCATACGATTTTCATGGCCACGGGATCGATTTCCAGCACGCGGGAGTGGTCGCGCAGGGCGGCCTTCACGCCGGTGGGGGAACCGGGGTTGGGCACGTCGTAGCCGCCCCAGCCGCCGTTGTCGAAAATCAGGATATTGCCCTCGCCGGGCAGTCCGCGCGGGACCATGTGGCAGTGGTGCTGGCCGATGATCCAGCCGATGGCCTTGGCTTCGGGGCTGTTGTCGTAGTCGGGGCCGAGTTTCCAGACGATTTTCCCGGTAGCCTTGGAGATGATGAAAATGATGTTGGCTTCGCGGCCGTCCACGATGATGTTGTCGGGATGGAAGCGCTCGTCGCCCGCGTCATACCATTTGTTCGGGCCGAGCACGGACATGGAGTTGATGTGCATCCAGTCGCCCATGCCTTCGGGCTGCGTCTGGCGGTAGTTGGGGTCGCGGGCGAGGGTGTTCTTGGGGCCTTCGCGGAAGCCCATTTCGTCGAAATGCTCGTTGCAGTGCCATTCCCATACGATGTCGCCGTCCCAGTCCACTTCGAGGATCACGTCGTCGAGGAGCTGCTTGTCGGAAATCTTGGGATTGCGGGCGTTGCGGTGCGCGAGGACGAGGGTGTTGCCGGAGTCGGTCTTGGGCTCCATGCCGGGCGCGTAGTAGCCGGTGGTGCTGCCTTCGCGCTGGTAGTCGTGGTGGCTGCGGGCCATCCAGCGGCCGGGGATGCCGGGATCTTCGATGTATTCGTTGCGGTCGAACTTCCAGACCACGTTTCCGTCCCAGTCAATCTGCACGAGATCGAGGCCGTCCTGCACGCCGTAGCGCCCGTCACGGGAGCCGCGCGAGGTCATGAGGTAGCCGCCGGGGAAAATCTTGTTCGGGAAGCCGTGCACGCCTTTCCAAACCTTGTTTTCGCGGCCGTTCATGTTCATGAGCACGGCGCCCACTTCCAGAGCCTGAAAGATCGTGAAGCCGTTCCAGCACTTTTCGGGATTATATACGGTGACGCCGGTAGGATAGATAGTCGGGTGACCCATGATGTCCTCCTGATTGGTTTCTCTCTTTCCATACATGAAAGAAGGTTTGGCGGATGTTGCCCCTGAATCGTTTCTCACGCCGATCCGTTCCCGTGGGGGGACTCCCCATAGTACGACATTGGAGGAGAGAGGAGGGGCTTCGGGGGAATGGGAATGCTCCTTCTGAGAAATGCCCACCCCCCTGTATCCAGCTAGGCGATTTCTTCAAGCGACTTGCCGCCGGTGCGCTGGCCCCAGATGGCGATGACCACGGCGGGGACAAAGCAGAGGAAGCTGAAGATCCAGAACACGCCGTCGAAGCTGTACGCAGCGTAGGCCATCGGGATGAGCGGCTGGGCCGCGGCCACGGCGAGGCGGCCGGTGGAGCTGTGGAAGCCGGTGGCGGTGTTGCGCATACGGGTGGGGTAGGATTCGGCGGTGTACGAGAAGACCGTGAAGCCCATAGCCATGACGACCGCGGTGAGGACGACGCCGGTGAGGACGACGGGCCAGTAACCGGTCATATTGCCGAAGATGGGGCCAAGTACGGCGAGGATGATCAACATACACATGATCGGGATCTTGCGCCCGCCAAGGTCGGTGACGAAGGATGAGAAGAACAGCCCGGCGGGTACGCCGACGGAAATGATCGTCGTGGCCATGAGGCTGTCTTCAAGCGAGAACCCGTGCGCCTTGAGCAGGGTCGCGGTCCAGTTGGTCACGGTGAAGGTGGCGGGGTTGGTGAAGACCACGATGGCGAGCAGGACGAGGGTACGCTTGATGTACTGGCGGCGGAACATGCCGGTCAGCACTTCCATGACGGGGACCTTGGTCTGCACGTTCTTGGCGGCCTCGGAAAGGTCCACATGCTTGCCGGTGATTTCAAAGACGACCTGTTCCGCTTCTTCCAGCCTGCCGCGGGCCACGAGCCAGCGGGGGGATTCCTTGAGGTAGCGCAGGCCGACGAAGAAGGCGATGAGGCCGACGCCGCCGAAGTAGAAGATGAAGCGCCACGCTTCCTCGGCGAGGGGGATGATTGCGCGGCACATGACGCCGATGACCGGCACGGCGGAGAAACCCACGGCGGCCACGAGGTTCTGCCACTTGCCGCGTGATTCGGCGGGGGCCATTTCGGCGATGTAGGCCTGTGAGCAGACCATGAGGCAGAAAACGCCGAAGCCGGTCATGGAGCGGGCGATGACGAAGACGTGGAAGTTGTCCGTAAAGCCGTTCAGCACCGAGAAAAACGAGAATGTGGCGATGGAGATGAGGAAGGTCTTCCGGCGCCCGATGAAGTCGGAGATGACGCCTCCGAAGAAGCCGCCCGCGGTCATGCCGATGAAGTACCAGAGCGTGACCACGCCGATGTCGGACATCTGCAGGCCCCATGTGTGCATGAGCGCGGGGGCGATGAAGCCGAAGTTCCAGTTGTCCATCTGCTCGCAGAAGTAGGCCATCATGATGATGAAGAAGACGATTTTGTGGAAGCCGGTTACGGGCATTCCATCAAAATAGTTGTTGGGGATCTTCTTGACTGTAGATTGGCTCATAGTCGCTTCTCCAAAAGTCGATTATGTGCGAGAGTCTTCGATGCCGTTTTCCGCTTTCTTTATCCCGATTACATTGCAGGAAAGAATACGGCATTCGGCAATCATCGCTGTTTTAGCCTCAAAAGATACGAGGTTGAACAACTGCCTGTTACGATGCTGAGAGAAAAGGAAGAATGTCTTATACAGTAAAAACAATGGAACGTTTCTGGCCATTATCCTTTTTTTACATGTTCGGTACAGGCCTTTTCCGGATTGGCTGTGTATGCAGAATACGAGAAACGCGAAACCGGAAATGTTACGAGCGCAGCATTTCACGAAAAAAGTGAAAAAAATTTCAACCTCGATACTCAAGTCGTCTTTTATTATTTAATATACTATTATAATTTATTTTTTATGTCACGATACGAACGTATGGACTGCATAAAGAGATCTATGATGTCTGTCCGGTACAAAAAAATTGGGTCAGGAGAAACATATTTGCTTCTTGAAGCCCTTTTTTTCACATCGCCTGAACCCGTTGATAAGAAACGAAAAAAACAGGCAGAGGAGGCATGAGGCATGGGAGGGGCATCAACAGGCCCCCGCAAGTGGATGCCCCTCTCGTTCGCTTGTAACAGCGGAAACGGTGAAGGTATGGACATGGAGCGGTGGGGCGGGCGGCTTTTCGAATGAAGAAAGGCGGGCTGGAGGCTGGCCGGGGTTCAGGAAAGGAGTCGTTCCGGCCGGGAACGGAAAACAAGAAACCCCTTACGGAGATGAGTCCGTAAGGGGTTGAATTCGCTGGTGGGCGGTACAGGACTTGAACCTGTGGCATCCGCCTTGTAAGGGCGGCGCTCTACCAACTGAGCTAACCGCCCGTTCGTATGCAGCGCCTCTTATAGGGGAAAACAGGCCCGAAGTAAAGGGGCGCGGAGTATTCTCAAAGCTCTCAGCGGATTGACGGACATCTGAGGCACGGTACTATGGCGGCATCCTTAACCTCCACCCTCCTTTGCCATGACCGCCGAACTGTCCTTCCGCATCCATACCGCCGCCGTAACCGCGCTGGCCTTCGTCTGTACGTATGTGCTGGCATTCTATTGGAATCTGGACAGGCCATTTTGGGCGGGGTTCACCGTGTTCGTGATCAGCCTGCCGAGCATCGGCCAGACCCTGCAAAAGGGCGTGCTGCGGATGTTCGGCACGATCGCCGGGGCTGTCGCCGCCCTTGTCCTGCTCGGGCTTTTCGCGCAAGAGCGTATGCTCCTTCTGTCCGTGCTGTCCCTCTATCTGTGCCTGATGCTCTATCTTATGCTGACCAGCGTTTACTATGGCTACGCGTTCTTTATTTCCTGCATCGTCACGCTGATCATCTGCCTCATGGCGGTTCACGAACCCCAGGATGCCTTTCATCTCTCCGTATACCGGGTTGAGGAAACACTGCTCGGTATCGGCGTGTATACCGTTGTAACGCTTGTTTTTTCTCCAAGGACATCCATCAAGTCCCTGTATCGCGGCGTGCAGGATCTCATGGCGGGGCACAAGGCCCTTTTCGTCATGAACGAGGGGGCCGGAGCGGAAGGGCAGATGAGCCGCATGTATACGCAGTATGTCGGCATGAGGGAAATCCTCGATAAAGTTAGGCAGCTTGTCCCGGCCGTGCAACTGGAGACGTATCAGGTTTACCGTTACCGGGAACACTGGGAGCGTGCCGTCCGGTGCAGCGCCGAACTGCTGGAGCTCCAGCGGCGCTGGATGGGGACCCTCGTGGCCATGAAAGATTTGGATATGGCATCCCTTTTTCCTCATTTTGAGTCGCGGGTCGCCGAACTGGGGAAACTTTTCGATCGCCTGGATGCCCTGGGGAAGGAAGGCTCTCCCGGTGGTTCCTCGAAGCCCGAAGACGTACAGCCGCTCGCGTTCGATGAAAGCGTATTCGAGAAACTCGGCTCGACACGGAAGGGATTGGCGTTTTCTGCGGTGAAGCTGTTTGAGGAACAGACGGCGCACTGCCGCGAGCTGCTGATGCTGGCCGGTTTTCTGCTGCATGGCGGGCCCATGCCCGAACTGAAGCCGTCGGCATCAAAAAAGGCCCTTTCCGTCATCAAGCCCGAGCAATACGCCTACATGTCCCAGATGTTCGTCATTTTCTGGGTGGCGACGCTGTGCTGGATACTCCTCAACCCTCCGGGGCTGGAATCCATCGCTTTTCTGGAATTGACCATCGTGCTCGGCCTGATCGGCATCATGACCGGCGAAGACAAACCGCTGCGCCAGGTGCTGATCTTTGCGCTCGGCATCGGCTGTACGGGGCTGGCCTATACCTTCATCTATCCTCTGGTTTCCAACCTTGGCGAGTTCATCGTCATGATGGGGGTATCGGGATTTTTCATCACATTCGCGTTTCCGCGCAAGGAACAGAATTTCACCAAACAGGCCTTCATGCTGCCGTGGCTGTCCATAGGCAATTTTACGAACCTCCCGACATACGATTTCGGGCAGCTGCTGGTTGGCTCCTTTACGCTGCTGTTCGGCATTTCCATCGTTTCCCTGGTCCATTACGCGCTGTTCATGCCCAATACGGAAGCCCAGTTTCTCCAGAGGCAAAAGGCCTTTTTCCGCTCGTCGGAAGCGTTGCTGCTCCATTTGCGGGCTTGCCGCGAGCAGCGGCGCGGCTCCCTGTTCCGGCTGAGGATGTTTTTCCGTCTGCACCGGACGCGCTTTTTGGCTGAAGATATCGGCATCCTGGCAAAAAAACTCCCCGTGACTTTTGTGAAACCCGAACTGGTCCGCGTTTTTTCCACGGAGGTTCAGGACATGGTGTCCTCAATGCAGGGGCTCTATGTCCGGCTCCGCTCCGTGGATAGCGATCTGCTGTGCCCTTCCCAGCCGGGTACGGCGCGTGTGCCGCTTGTGGAAGCACCTTTGAAGGACCGGCTTGAATCCATGGAAGCGGTGGTCCGTTCCATGATTGACGGCTTGCGGGAAAGCGCCCGCGCCGAGAAAGGGCCGGATGCGCCCGCGGGTGGCCAGGTTGTGCAGGACTTGCTCGTTTCCTGTGCGGGCATCATGAAATCGTTGTCCAATACGCTCGATTTGATGCGTTCCCTTCCGGTGGAGGTCGATTCCCGGAACAAGTTTTGAGAGGGAACGTGGGATTGGGGAAGGGAACCCCTCCCCTGTCCATCCCTCCCAAGGCTCCCGAGTGGTGGTGAGGCGGCGCCACAGCCCGTACCTTTTAACGTGCTCGGGGAGAGGATGCGCCATATGTATGATTTGTCTTTTTGGGATTTCATAAAAATACAATGAATTTATTCTATTGCAAATATTTCTCCGTATGTTGAAGGAAGGTGGGTATGCCGCATGAACTTGCCCTGGTGGGCATCTATTTTTCGCCGCTTCTCCCCATAGTGCTGTTTGGCATTCTGGGCGCGCTGGCGACGGCGTTTGTGTTGAACCGTACCGGGCTTTCCGGCTGGTTCGCCAATCCGCCGTGGGTGTTTATGGCGTTGATCGTCATCTATGTGTGTCTCCTCCTACCGTTCGGGATGGTTCTATGAGCATCAACAGTTTGCTTCGCTGGTTCCTGACGCTGCTGATCATCGTGATTGCCTGCGTTTTCTGCTACATCCGTTACAACGCCTATTTCAGGAATCCGTGGACGCGTGACGGGATGGTGCAGGCGGAAGTCGTTCAGGTCGCCGCCCGCGTGTCCGGGGAGGTCAAGACCGTGCATGTCCGCGACAATCAATTTGTGAAAGTGGGCGATCCGCTTTTTGATTTGGACGACAGGCCATCCCGCGTGGCGCTTTCGCAGGCCGAAGCCAACGTGCGCCAGAAGCAGGCTGTTGCGAAGGCCGCCCGTGACAGGGCGGGGCGCGATGCACGGCTTCAGCAGAACGCGCCGGGTGCGATTTCTCCCGAAGCCTTTCAGCAGGCCGAGGATCAGCTCCTGTCTGCCGAAGCTGACGTGGCGGTTGCGCAAGCCCAATTGGATCAGGCTCGCTTGAATCTGGACTTCACGCACGTTACGGCTCCAGTGAACGGGTACATCACCAATCTGACGGTGCAGCCGGGGACCATGTCGACGGCCTATCGCCCTTTGGTTGCTCTGATCAATGCGGACAGTTTCCGCGTGGACGCCTTTTTCCGAGAGACGCAGATCCGGGATTTCCGTCCCGGCGACAGGGCGCTGATCACGCTCATGACCTATTCCGATACGCCGCTTGAGGCTACTGTGGAGAGCATCGGCTGGGGCATTGCCCGCGAGAACGGGAGCACCGGCGAGCAGCTTTTGCCTTCGGTCAGCCCTACGTTCGAGTGGATACGGCTGGCGCAGCGCATCCCCGTCAGGCTTCATTTCGACGCGCTTCCGAAGGGAATCGAGCTCCGTGCGGGCACGACGGCCTCCGTGCTTGTCCGTGTTCATCCCGAAGACACCGCCGCGTCCATCCCTCCTCTGCCGACGATTGGGCAATAGAGATAGGGGCGTGAAAAAATTGGAGGGGGAAGAGGAAAGGGGGGGGCCCACGTTTCCCCTTCCCCCTCCAAACTGCTAGAGTGGCTCGCTCCCCCCATTCTCTTCAAAGGCTTTTGACTGGTGGGGAGGCTACGCGACAGGAGTTCGTTCCGTTCGAAGTTTGATAAAATAGAACGGGGGTCGTCTTGTTGTCTGTTTAGCGTCTTTCTCAATAAGAAGCCCGAATGATTTCATTCGGGCTTTTCTGTTGCCCATAGGGGAAAGCGGGGAAAAGGGATTCGATAAAGTCGAAAGTCTTTGAAGGAGGGGATGGGGTTTAGGGAAGGGGAGGGAACTTTCTGGAGAAAGTTCCCTCCCCTTCCCCAATCTCAAATTCAGCCCTCACTCTCAATCATTCAGCCTCAAATCGGTAATGCGCTTGGCCTTGGAGAAGGTACGCGGCAGCGCGCCGGGATCGACGATCTCGACGCTGATGCGGGCCATGATGCGCTTGTGCATCTCGTCGCCGATGGCGCGGGCAATCCCCGCGTCGTTGCCGGAACCGACGCCCGACTGACGCTCCACGCGCAGGCGCATGTAGTCGAGCCCTTCCGAGCGGGTAAGCTCAATGTGGTACTCGCCGCCCACATCGGGATAGAGGTTCAGCACGTCGGCAATCTGGCCGGGATAAATGTTCACGCCACGGAAAATGATCATGTCGTCCGAACGCCCGCGGATGTGCCCGTGGCGCGGGATGGCGCGCCCGCAGGGGCAGGGTTCGGGAATGAGTCGGCTGAGGTCGTGCGTACGGTAACGGATGAGCGGCACGGCTTCTTTGGACAGAGACGTCACGACCATTTCGCCGACTTCGCCTTCGGGAACGGGCTGGAGCGTGTGGGGATCGATGATCTCGATATAGAAAAGGTCCGCCCAATAATGGATGCCTTCCCCGACCTCGCAGTTCAGGCCCGTTCCGGGGCCGTACATCTCGGTCATGCCCGCGATGTCGTAACTGGCCTCAAGGCCGAGTTTTTCGGTGAAACTCTGGCGCATTTTGAGGCTGTGCGGCTCGGAACCGAAAATGATCTTCTTAAGTGCGATCTTGTCGCGCAGATTGTGGCGCTCCACTTCCTCGGCAAGGAGGAGGGCCATTGACGAGGTGCAGCCGATGCAGGTGGTCTGCAGGTCCACAAGAAGCTGGAGCTGCATGTCGATGTTGCCGGGGCCCACGGGGATGGTGAGCGCCCCGAAGCGCTCGCTGCCGAGCTGGAAGCCCGCCCCGGCGGTCCACAGGCCATACCCCACGGCAATCTGCATACGGTCTTCCGTGGTCAGCCCGGCAAGCTCGTAGCAGCGGGCCATCTGGAGCGCGAACGTGTCCACGTCCTTCTGGGTGTAGGCGAGGATTTTGCGTTTGCCGGTCGTACCGGACGAGGCGTGCACGCGCACGACTTCGGAGGGCTCCACGCAAAGCAGGGGCAGGGGATAGCCGTCGCGCAGGTCGGCCACGTCCGAAAAGGGCAGACGGCGGACATCATCAAGCGTCTTGATGTCCTCGCCGCAGGCAATGCCCGCGGCGGCGAGCTTGGCGCGGTACTGGGGGCTCTTCATGGCCTGCTGCACCGACCATCGGATGCCCGCGAGCTGGTGTTCGGCAAGGAAATCGGCGGGAAGATGGGGAAGGAAGCGGGGCTTGGCAGGTGACATGGCGTCTCTCCGGCAGGGGGGCGGCAACAGGGTTGCCGGTTGTCTTTTCGACGGTAAACGGCTAGTGTCGGTCGATTCAAACAAACGAAAGTTTGCTATTTAGCAGAAAATATTTTGGAGGGAAAGTACATGCGCGTGCTCATCATCGGGTCCGGCGGACGCGAACACGCTTTGTCGTGGAAGGTCGCCCGAAGCGGAAAAGCCGAGAAAATCTACTGTGCTCCCGGCAACGGCGGGACCGCGCAGGAAGGCGAAAACATCCCCCTGAAGGATAGCGACGTCGCCGGTCTGGTGTCTTTTGCCAAGGGAAACGTCATTGATTTCGTGATTCCCGGGCCGGAGCTTCCCCTCACCCTCGGCGTTGTGGACGCCATGACTCAGGCGGGCATCCGCTGCTTCGGCCCGAGCCAGTGGTGCGCGCAGCTTGAGGGCAGCAAAGCTTTCGCCAAAGACATCATGCAGAAAGCGGGGGTTCCTACCGCCGCCTGCGGCGTGTTCACCGAACTGGAAGCCGCCAAGTCCTTTGTGGAAGAAAAGGGCGCGCCCATCGTCATCAAGGCGGACGGCCTTGCGGCGGGCAAGGGCGTCGTCGTGGCCCAGACCAAGGAAGAGGCGCTCGAAGCGCTCGACCAGATCATGGGCGGCGTGTTCGGCGCGGCCGGAAGCCGTGTGGTCATCGAAGAATTTCTGGTGGGCGAGGAAGTGTCGCTGCTGGCGTTCTGCGACGGGAAAACGGCCCTCCCGCTGCCTTCCGCGCAGGACCACAAGGCCGTTTTCGACGGCGATACCGGCCCCAATACCGGGGGTATGGGCGCCTACAGCCCGGCCCCGATTGTGCCCGATGCGGAGCTCGAAAAGATGGCCGACATCGCCATCCGCCCGATCCTCGCCGAAATGGCCCGGCAGGGGCATCCTTTCACCGGTATCCTTTACGCAGGCCTGATGATGACCAAAGACGGCCCGAAAGTTTTGGAATACAACGTCCGTTTCGGAGACCCGGAATGTGAGCCCCTGCTGATGCGCCTTGAAAGCGATCTGCTGGAGATCATGGATGCCTGCATCGACGGGCGGCTTGATGAGGTCAAGCTGTCCATCCGGCCCGAATCCGCGCTCGGCGTGGTCATCGCCGCCGAAGGCTATCCCGGCAGTTATCCGAAAGGAATGGAAATCAAGGGTATCGACGCAGTGGACGCCCTGCCGGACACCAAGGTGTTTCAGGCGGGCACGAAGCGCGAAGGTTCCCGCACCCTGTCCAGCGGAGGCCGCGTGCTGTGCGTGACCGCGCTCGGGAAGGGGCTTGCCGAAGCCCAGAAGCGCGCTTATGAAGCTGTCACCAAGATCGACATGGAAAAGAGCCAGCACCGTTCCGACATCGGTGCGAAGGGCTTGAGGAGACTGTAGTATGGAAAAAGCCAAGGTAGCTGTCTTTATCGGCTCCGCATCCGACGAAGCCACCGTCGCCCCCTGCGCCGACATCCTGAAAAAGCTGGGCATTCCGTTCCGCTTCACGGTGACTTCCGCCCACCGTACCCCCGAACGTACCGCCGAACTCGTGGATTCGCTGGAAGCCGCGGGCTGTGAGGCGTTCATCTGCGCCGCGGGCATGGCCGCCCATCTCGCCGGCGCGGTTGCCGCCCGCACCATGAAACCCGTTATCGGCATTCCCGTCGCCGCGTCTCCGCTCGGCGGCATGGATGCGCTGCTGGCCACCGTGCAGATGCCTCCCGGATTCCCCGTCGCCACCGTCGCCCTCGACAAGGCCGGGGCCCGGAACGCCGCTTGGCTGGCCGCCCAGATCCTCGCGCTTCACGATCCCGAGCTTGCCCATAAGATCCGTATTTCCCGCGAGCGGTTCAAGTCCGACGTCGCCGTCGCCGGGGCTGAGATCGAAGCCAAGTACTGTTAAGTTCCGTAAAAAATCCTACGGGGAAGGGGACTCATTGTAAGGAGCGCCCCTCCTCGTACTCCTCTCCTCAAACGCTCGTGCCGCAAGCCCGGGAAAAGGCATCCGCCGTTCCCAAAGGGATTGAAGGGCACTTTTCCTAATGGACCCCCTTCTTTATGAATGAACAACTTTCTCTCATCCAGAGGTTTCGCAAGACCGTGATAGGGGAATACGCCGAGGCGCTCATCTGGGCGGTAGCTCTGGCTCTGGTCCTGACCACGTTCGTCGTGCAGGCGTTCAAGATTCCGTCCGGCTCCATGCTGGAAACGCTCCAGATCGGCGATCACCTGCTGGTCAACAAATTCCTCTACGGCCTTCGGAATCCTTTCAATGACGACTACCTGATCCGTGGCGTCGAGCCCAAGGTCGGGGACATCATCGTGTTCCGTTACCCCAAGGATCGGAGCCTCGACTACATCAAGCGCATTGTGGGCGTTCCCGGCGACACGCTGGAGATGCGGAACAAGGTATTGTACCGCAACGGCGTTGAAGTGCAGGAGCCGTACACGCAGCATTCGCAGCCGCTCATCATGATTCCGGGCCGCGACAACTGGGGGCCGATCACCGTGCCCGCCGACAAGTTTTTCGCGCTCGGCGACAACCGCGACGATTCCGCCGATTCCCGCTTCTGGGGTTTCCTTGACCGCAACGATATCCGCGGCAAGGCGTGGCGCATCTACTGGTCCGCCGACGGCCTCAGCAACATCCGTTTGAACAGGATCGGGAGAGCCGTCGAGTAGGCGGGAAGAGGGTTGGAGAAGAGAAGATTGGGGAGGGGAGAGGGAACCTTTCTGAAGAAAGGTTCCCTCTCCCCTCCCCAAACCCCTCCTCTCTCCCTCCCAAGACTTTCGACTTTATCGAATCCC